>Ga0068852_100000052_pt1 | contig 80329 bp, 91 predicted proteins | sample KBSCornC22_FD_66594 | JGI IMG/M metagenome (GOLD analysis project Ga0068852, IMG submission 66594) | Corn rhizosphere microbial communities from Kellogg Biological Station, Michigan, USA - KBS Corn C2-2 | ecosystem: Host-associated > Plants > Roots > Rhizosphere > Soil ... | reverse complement strand
GACGCAGGGCGGCTCCAACGGCGACGTGCTGATCGCCGATGCGATCGTGAAGAAACTCGGTGGGTTCGACGCCGGCCTCGCGCTGGAGGCCGTTCGCAAGGACGGGGAGATCGAATCGCCCGATCCGCTCAATGTCGGCCGCGCGCTCGAGGGCTATCTCGCGCTCGGCTATATGCCGCTCGATCTCAACCGCTCCGCCTCGCGCACGCTCGAATATAGCTACGACGATTTCGCCATCGCCGAGGTGGCACAGGCGCTGGGCCACGCGGACGTGGCGCGCCATTACCTCAAGCGTTCGGAAAGCTGGCGCGGCCTTTGGGATGCTGATCTGCGCTGCATCCGCCCGCGCTACCGCAATGGCGACTGGCTCGCCGATTTCGATTGCGCGCATGTTTATCCCGACAATCGCACCGAATGGTGGGATGCGCCCTTTTACGAAGGCTCCAGCCTGCAATATTCGACCTACGTGCCCCACGACGTCGCGGGCCTGATCGCACTCACGGGCGGGAATTCCGCCTTCGTCGCGTGGCTCGACCGGCTGTTCGACGGCGGCGGCTATGACCATAGCAACGAGCCGGATTTCCTCGCGCCCTATCTCTATATCCATGCCGGCCGGCCCGACCGCACCGCCGAGCGGGCGCGCACGATCCTGGCGCGCAATTATCGGCCGGCCCATGACGGGCTGCCCGGCAATGACGACGCCGGCGCCATGTCCTCCTGGTATGTGTGGAGTGCGATCGGGCTGTTCCCCAATGCTGGCCAGCCCTTTTATTATATCGGCTCGCCTGTGTTCACGCGCAGCACGATCCGGCTCGAGCAGGGCCGCAGCTTCACCATCGTCGCGCCCGCTGCCTCTCCCGATCGGCCCTATGTGGTGGCGGCACGACTCAACGGCCGGACGATCGACCGCGCCTGGCTGACGCATGACGAGATTGCCCGCGGCGGCCGGCTCGAGCTGGACATGGCCGCCGCCCCGGCGGGCTGGGCGACGCGCTTCCAGGCGCCCCCCAATCCCTTCCTGCCCCTTGCTCCCGCCCCGGGTCGCACAGGGTCTCCAAGCCGGGCCGCGCGAAATTAACGCATTATTAACGATAATCTTGCGCCCCGTTTGACGCCCGGCTGACAGGAACAGTCGCAGGTCACCGCCGCCCCGTCCGCGAAGCAACGCGCCGGGCGCATCGGGAAGACAATCATGAAACAGCTTACAGTAGCGTTATTGATTTCGCTTTCGGGGGTCGGCGCGCCGGCCATGGCTGCCAACCTTCTGGTCAACGGGGATTTCGAGGCGTCGAGCGATCCGGTGACCACCCCGCCCGGCTGGACAAATATTGGCCATTCGGACGGCGTGATCCCCTACACGATCGGCCCCTTGCCGGCCTATGACGGCAAATATTTCTATGACCTGGGCGGCTATGGCGATCCGTCGGGCCCGGTCGACGACGGCATCATGCAGAGCGTCGCGACCGTGATCGGCAAGACCTACAAGCTGACCTTCGGGTTGAGTTCGGAAGACGTCGCCGGCGATTCGACGCTGGAAGTCGTCATTGGCGGCCAGTCGACCTTCTATTCGCAGTCGAGCACGGGAACCTATTTCCTCAAGGGATTCACGACCCAGTCGATCTCCTATGTCGCGACCGCTGCGATGACCGACATCAAGTTCATCGAGGTCAAGAATAGCAGCGGCGGCAACAATGATCCGCTGATCGATGGCGTTTCGTTCGCGTCCTCATCGGCCCCCGAGCCGGCGAGCTGGGCGATGATGCTGGGCGGTTTCGGGCTGCTCGGTGCGTCGCTTCGGTCGCAGCGCCGCGCGCGCGTCGCGTTCGGCTGACGGGGCGGGGCGGGGCGGGGTGGGCCGGCGGGGGACCGGCCCACCTTTCCGCCTGCCACGATCACCCGATCTGTCTGGTAGCGTCGCGTAACCCCTATCGCCCGGCCGACCTGCTTTCGCGAAAGCCGATCATGGTCGCGCGACCAACGGGAACGCCTCCGCCTCGCCATTCTCGCGCAATTTGACCCAGCAATCGGCCGCCAGGGTCGAGCTCAGCACATGCGAGCGCTGGTCGAGATCGCAATCCACTTCCGATGGCGTGATGCGGCGGCCCCGCAGGATGAGCGTGCAGTCAGGGCGGGGCGGGGTCTCGCACCCCACCGGCTCGCCCGTCTCCGGAGGCAGGCCGAGCAGGCGGCGGAGCGCCGGCACCACGAAGAAGCGGAAGCCCGTCAGCGCCGCCACCGGATTGCCCGGCAACCCGAAATAAGGCCGCCCATCCGCGAGACACGCGAACAGGATCGGCTTGCCGGGCCGCATCCGCACGCCATGGAAATGGATCGCCGCCCCGCGCGCCTCAAGCCGCCCGCGCACCAAATCGAGATCGCCGGCCGAAACGCCCCCGGTCGACAGCAATATGTCGCAGTCGCTCGCGGAATCGAACAAGCGGTCGATCGCGGCGGCCTGATCGGCCGCCGTGCCAAGGAAATTGCAGGGCAGGCCGAAGGCCTGCGCGCAGGCGGCGATCATCGGCGCATTGCTGTCGATCAGCCCCGCGCCGCCGATCGGATCGCCGATCCCGCCGAGCTCCGATCCGGTCGAGATCAGCCCGATGCGCGGGCGGCGCCGCACTTCGACCTCAGCCACCCCGCATGCCGCTAGCGCACCGAGGCTGTGGGGCATCAGCACCGCGCCCGCCGACAGCACGTCCGCACCCGCAGCCATGTCCTCGCCCGTCTGGCGGACATTCCGGTGCGGGGCGACGGGTGCGCGCACGATCAGACGGCCATCGGCGATCTCCGCCTGTTCGCGGATCAGCACGGCATCGGCGCCCGCTGGAATCGGAGCGCCGGTCGCGATCGGCAGCGCACCGCCGGGCTCGAGCGGGGGTGGCGATTGACCGGCATAAACGGGCCCACCCAGCGCCAGAGTGACCGGCTGCGCTTCGGATGCAGCCGCAGTCTCGCCGCTGTGGAGCGCATAGCCGTCCATCGCCGAGACCGGGAAGCGCGGCACGTCCTGCCGCGCCCGGAGCGGCGCGGCGGTGACGCGACCGAACGCATCGGCGACCGGCACAGACTCGGTGCCAAGCGGCGCGAGCCGATCATGGATGATCGCCAGCGCCTCATCCAGGCTGGGACGCGGCGGCTTAGCCATAAGCCAGCACGGCGTCGGAGCGGAGCAAGACGCGCAGCGGCAGGCCGGCGCTGGCCGCGCGCTCGATCGCCAAGCTGGTCGGTGCGGACAGGGTGGCGAGCAAGGGGCAGCCCGACAGCACCGCTTTTTCGACCAGTTCGTAGGAGCAGCGCGACGACAGCAAGGCGAATCCCCCATTCCAGTCGACGCCCTGCCGCAGCAGCGCGCCCACCAGCTTGTCGAACGCATTGTGGCGGCCGACATCCTCCCGCGCCAGCCTGATCGCCCCGTCCTGAGCACAGGCGGCGGCGACATGCACCGCGCCCGTCGCACGATTGAGCGGCTGGTGCCGCGGCAGGTCGGCCAAGGCGCGGAACAAGCCGCGATCGTCCGCGCGCGATTTTTGCGTGACCGCAGGCAGCGGCCGCAGCGCCTGCTCCAGCGTTTCGATCCCGCACAGACCGCAGGCGGAGTCGGTGGCGCGATGCCGCACGCGGTCCACGACCCGTCTGGCGCACGGCTCGTCCAGCTGGACGCGCAGGAGGACGCCGTCCGCCGCGTCATGCTGGTCGACGCCGATGATGTCGGCCGCACGGTCGATCAGGCGCTCGGCCAGTGCAAAGCCGTAAGCGAGGTCGACCAGCTCGTTCGGCGTCGCCATCAGCACGGCATAGCCGATCCCGTTCATCTCGATCGCGACCGGGGTCTCGATCGGAACCGCGCGCGCCACCGGGCTGCCGGCGCCATCGGCGGCGATGCGTCGGAAATCGAAGGAGCTGCTGCCATCCACCACCGGGCATCTAAAGCCAATTGGCGGTGGCTAGAAGCAGTCTCTCACCGGCAAATTCGGCCGCGGATGCCCGGCAGGACCGGCAGGAGATGGGTGCCGGCTTCCGCTGGCACGACGGTGCGGGTTCAACTTGTCGCGATGCGGACCGGAACGCCTTTGGCCGCGGGCGTCTTCGACTGCTGATCGTGATACCAGAGCGGGATCAGCGGGTTCAGTTCGGGATAATAGCCGCCGAGGCAGCCGTCGGGCAGGTCGAATGGCGTGACGCGCAGCCCGTCGACCTCGCGCTTCTCATTATCCTCGGCATCGCCGACCAGCTTGACGATCTGGCCGGGCTTCAGCCCCGCCGCCTCCATCTCCTTGGGGTTGATCAGCAGCACGTGGCGGGTGCCGTTGATGCCGCGGAAGCGATCATGATAGCCGTAGATGGTGGTGTTGAACTGATCGTTCGAGCGCATCGTGATCAGCCGGTACCGCCCCTTGGCGTCCTTGACGCCCATCGCCGACAACCGCTCGGGCGTGGTGAAAAGCGCCTTGCCGCTCTCGGTCTTCCAGATGCGTTCGCGCGCGCTATTGCCCTTGTAGAAACCGCCGGGCGTGAACATGCGCGCTTCGAAATCGTGGAAGATTTCGGGATAGGTTTGCTCGATCAGCAGCCGGACCTTGGCATAGTCGCCGGCCCATTCGTCCCAATGGACATTGGGATTGGGAGCCAGAGTCTCCTTGGCGATGCCGCACACGATTGCGAGTTCGGAGCGGAGATGCGGGCTTGCCGGGGCGTGCTTGCCGCGCGAGGCGTGGATGCAGGACAGCGAATCCTCGACCGTCACCACCTGCTCGCCGCCCGCCTGCACGTCCAATTCGGTGCGGCCGAGGCAAGGCAGCAGGAAAGCGACCTGTCCGTTGACCAGGTGGCTGCGGTTCAATTTGGTCGCGATCTGCACGGTCAGGCGCATCTTGGGCCAGGCCGCCTCGACGCGTTCCTGGTCGGGCACCGCGCGCAGGAAATTGCCGCCAAGCCCGATGAAGGCGTGAATCGTGCCGTCGATCACGCCCTGGCAGGCTTTGACGGTGGTCGTGCCTTCTTCCATCGGCGGGTCGAAGCCGAACAGCTCTTTCAGCCGGTCGTTGGGCACCAGTTCCGGCTTCTCCGAAATGCCGACCGTGCGCTGGCCCTGCACGTTCGAATGGCCGCGCACCGGGGAAATTCCCGCGCCCAGCCGGCCGATATTGCCGCGCATCAGCATCAGATTCACGTACATGGCGATATTGTCGAAGCCATGGACATGCTGGGTCAGCCCCATGCCATAGACCGCGATCACATTCTCCGCCTCGATATAGACCTGCGCGGCCTCCCCAAGCGCAGCGCGGGTGAGACCCGATTCCGCCTCTATCTCCTCCCATGAGGTCGCGCGCACCTTGTCGGCGAAGGCGTCGAACCCGTCCGTGTGCTGCTTGATGAAGTCGACGTCGAGCACATGGACCTTGTCCGCGGCCCATTTGGCATCCTCGGCGGCGAGCACATGCTTGGCGATGCCGATCAGCGCGGCAATGTCTCCGCCCGCTTTCACCTGGTGATATTGGCTCGAGATCGGCGTCGCCCGCTGCGTCACCATCTGCACCGGATCCTGCGGGTTGACGAACTTGACCAGCCCCGGTTCCTTGACCGGATTGAAGGTCACGATCCGGCAGCCGCGCCGCACCGCCGCCTGGAGGTTATGCAGGAAACGCGGGCTGTTCGATCCGGTATTCTGCCCGAAGAAAAAGATCGCGTCGCAATGGTCGAAATCCTCGAACGTGCAGGTGCCGACCGGCGCCCCGATCAATTTCTTGAGCGCGACCGACGTCGTCTCGTGGCACATGTTCGAGCTGTCGGGCAGGTTGTTGTGCCCATAGAGGCGCGCGAACAGGGCATAGAGGTAGGAGGTTTCGAGGCTCGCCCGGCCTGAGGCGTAGAAGACTGCGCTCTTGGGATCGATCGCCTTCAGTTCCGCGCCGATCGCCGCGAACGCCTCCTCCCATTCGCACGGCACATAATGATCGGTGGCGGGATCGTAGCGCAGGGGACGCGTGAGGCGCCCCTGCGCCTCCAGGTCATAATCCTTCCAGCTGCGAAGCTCGCTTACCGGGTGCTGCGCGAAGAAATCGGGCGTGCAGCGCTTGGGCGTGAGCTCCCACAAGGTCGCCTTGGCGCCATTCTCGCAAAATTCGAACGGGTGCGGCTTGGCGGGCTTGCCCCAGGCGCAGGAGACGCAGGCGAAGCCATCGGGCTTGTTCTGCCGCATCAGCGTGGCCGCGACGTCCGGGCGGTTCCATTCGGTGCCATAGATGCGGGCGATACCCGACAGCGATCCGAAGCCGCCGGCGGGGCCATCATAATGCGGGGTCTTCACCTTGTCGGCCATGCCAGCATTCTCCCTGCCCGTCGGCGCGGTCATCCCGCCGCCAATTCGGTCTACGCCCGCAGGCTTCCGGTGCGAAGCCCTGTCCGCTCCTTACACTAATGGGACAATCGTCCGCGCCGTTGAGCGTTCCTTTGGGCGCGCAGCGGAATTCAACCTGCCGGGCGTTCACCGGTAAACGATTGCCGATGCGGCTATGCCGACGGAATCAGTCAATTCGGCGCGTTTGCCATGCATGGCGGAGGCCGCCGGCCGAGATCGCCCGTTGGATGGACCGGCAATTTGACGACAATTCGACCCCGTTCCGCTTCTGACCCGGCAGGCCGCCCGTCGATTGCCGGCGCGCCACGTGTGCTCGTCCTTTCTTATTTTCAATATCGGAATTTCGGCGACCGACTTGGCTACCATGTGGTGAACGGGTTGCTCCCTGCCCAGGCGATCGTAACCCATGGCTCGCTAGCGGCGTCGGACTTTCCGAGGGGGCCGTTCGACCTGCTGATCCTCGGCACTGGTCACAGCCTCAACGCGACCACGATCCGGCGGCCCGAACTGCACCAACTGCTTGATTCGGTACCGCACAGCATCGGCATCTTCGGCACCCAATATGATTATCAATATCAGGATCTGATGGACCCCAGCCTGTTCGGATCCATGCTCGACAGGTTGACGACCTGGTGGGCGCGATATGCCAGCGACGTCGCGCGGTTCGGCGGCGGCCGCTCCAATGTGCGTCACCTGGGGGATTGCCTGATCTCTGCCTTTCCGATGACGTTGCCGAACCTCGATAAGGCGCTGCTCGTCCCGCCCGAGGTCGTCAACACCGAGGTTTCGCTCGACCGGACGATCCAGAAGATCCAGGCCTATCGCCGGGTCAGGACCGCGCGGCTCCACCCACTCCTCTGTGCGCTGACCAGCGCCGAGGAGGTCGCCTATCACGAGCAGCGCGAAGGACCGCAACAAGGCCAGCCTTCGGGAAAATTCGCGGCCCAGCTCGACGATGTCTTCGGCCGGAGCTTTCCCGAAGGCGAATTCTTCAAGGTCGATCGCGACGCGGTGCTGCGCTACAAGATCATGGTCGAGGCCAATATGGCGGAATTGAAGGCGCAGATCGCCGAACTTCTCGTCTGAACCGCGACAAAGCTTGTCTTGCCCCCCGAAAACAGGGCAGCATCCGAATCGACGATCATGAGCGGGCACAAGATCTCCGCCACGTCGATGAGGAGAGCCAATGTCTGACAAGATTTTCGGGGCGCCGGGCTGCAACAAGTCCGAGCTCAAGCTGGTGAAGCGCAAACCCGCCGATGGTAGCGAGCGCAAGCCCACGCAGACCAAATCTTAACTATTTCGACTCAATAACGACATCTGGCGACCGACGGCGTAACGGCCAGTTCCCCACCGTCGGTCGCCAACCCTCTCCCCCCATTAGCTCCCCTGACGGCACAGCGCCCGGAACTTCCGGCTTGACGCATGGCCTCCCCGCCGGAACGGGGGGATTATGACCGACACGATCCGTATCGCCACCGACGCGCTCAGCGCAGAGATCAGCACACTCGGCGCGGAACTCCGCATCCTGCAGGACGAGGCCGGGCGCGACCTGCTGTCCGACGGCCCTCCCGAATATTGGAGCGGGCGCGCGCCGTTCCTGTTCCCGATCGTGGGCGCGGTGAATGGCGAGGTGATCCACCTCGACGGCAAGGCCTATCCGATGGCGAAGCACGGCTTCGCGCGGAAGAGCGAATTCGCGGTGGTGGAACAGGCCACTGATCGCGTCACATTCCGACTGGAGGCGAGCGAGGCGACGCGCGCCCGCTATCCGTTCGATTTCCGGCTCGACATCACCCACAGCATCCAGGGCAGCGCATTGCGCACCGAAGCCCTGCTTGCCAATCCAAGCGAGGTGCCGCTGCCGGCGAGCTTCGGCTTCCATCCGGCGCTGCGCTGGCCTTTGCCCTGGGGCGGCGCGCGCGACGATCATCGACTGGTCTTCGCCGAAGCCGAGCCCGCGCCGATCCGCCGGATCGACGTCGACAGCGGGCTGGTCTTCCCCGATCCGCGGCCCACGCCGGTCGAGGGCGAGATGCTCGCGCCGCGCGATGCCTTGTTCGTCGAGGATGCGTTGATCTTCGACCGGCTGGCGTCGCGCTCCTTGCGCTACGGCGTGCCGGGCGGGCGCATGATCCGGGTCGACTTTCCCGACATGCCGTTGCTCGGCGTCTGGACCAAGCCGGGCGCCCCATTCCTGTGCATCGAACCCTGGCAAGGCCTGGCCGATCCGGTCGGCTATGAGGGCGATTTCCGCGCCAAGCCTTATGTGGTCGAGCTCGCGCCCGGTGCCGAGCGGCGTTTCGTCATGACCCTGGACATCGGCTGACCGCATTTACCCAGTGTAGTGGACTTGTAGCACAGCCGGTTAAACGATAATTCCACGCCCTCCAGATGGCCGCTCCGCAACGTTCTTCCGCCCCTGGGGGCGCCCGCCGGGTTGGCCGGACGATCTTCCGCGTCGCCCTGTTCGGCGCCCTCGCCGGGCTGGCCGCGCTCGTGATCGCGGTGCTGATCACGATGGCGTCGCTGCCGGCGTTCAACTCGCTGATGCAGAAGCCGAACGGGCAGACGATCCGTGTCCATGCCGCCGACGGGACTTTGCTCGTCTCGCTCGGGCCGAGCTATGGCGACTGGCTGCCCTATGACCGCATCCCCGCCTCGATGCGGGACGCGGTCGTGGCGGTCGAGGATCGGCGCTTCTACAGCCATTTCGGGATCGATCCGATCGGCATGGCGCGCATGATCTATGTCGCCAAAAGGCTGCACGATAATGGCCGCCGCCTGCAGGGCGCGTCGACCATCACGCAGCAGCTCGCGCGCAACCTGTTCCTGTCCCAGGCCTATAATGTCGGCCGCAAGGTGCGCGAGATCATCCTGGCGCTGGCGATGGAGCGCAAATATTCCAAGCAGCAGATCCTGGAGCTCTATCTCAACCGCATGTATTTCGGCGGTGGCGCTTATGGCGTCGACGCCGCGAGCCGCAAATTCTTCGGGCATCCCGGCGACCATATGAGCCTGGCCGAGGCCGCGATCGTCGCCGGCCTGTTGAAGGCGCCGTCGCATTATTCGCCCTCCGCCGACCCGCAGGCCGCACGCGATCGCGCCAATGTCGTGCTGGAGGTGATGGTCGATGCCGGCGCGATCACCCCGGCCCAGGCGGGAAATGCCCACCTGGAGCAGGTCAATTTCGCGCCCGAGCCCAAGCAGAACAGCGTGCGCTATTTCACCGACTGGGCGCTGGCGCAGCTCGACACGATCGTCGACGAACAGAATGCGCCGCTCGATGTCTGGACCACGCTCGACCTGCGCATGCAGCGCGCCGCCGACGACGCCATCCGCCAGAATGTGCCGCAGGGCGCGCAAGGGGCGATGGTGTCGATGGAGAATGACGGCGCGATCCGGGCGATGGTCGGCGGCACCGATTATGTGACGTCGATCTACAATCGCGCGACGCAGGCGCAGCGCCAGCCCGGATCGGCGTTCAAATTGTTCGTCTATCTCGCCGCGCTCGAGGCGGGCGTGAAGCCCGGCGATCCGGTGGTCGACGAGCCGGTGACGATCGACGGCTGGAGCCCGCGCAACAGCTCACGCAAGTTCCTCGGCCAGATCGACGTGCGCAATGCCTTCGCTTTCTCGATCAACACGGTCGCGGCGCAGCTCGGCCAGAAAGTGGGCTTCCAGGCGGTCGCCGACATGGCGCGCCGCTTCGGCATCAGCACGCCGATCAACACGCATCCGTCGATGGTGCTCGGCACCTCCGACGTCCGCCTGATCGAGATGACGCGTGCCTTCGCCGCAATCTCCAACAATGGCGTGGCGGTCACGCCTTATGGCATCATCAAGGTGAGCACGACCGACGGCACCGTCCTCTATCAGCACCAGGCCGAAGAGCCGCGCGTGCTGGTGCCGCCCAACGTCGCCGCCGAGATGACCGACCTGCTCCAGACCGCGGTCAACACCGGCACCGCGCGCGCCGCCCAGATCGGGCGGCCGGTCGCGGGCAAGACGGGGACCACCTCGTCGAGCAAGGATGGCTGGTTCCTCGGCTTTTCGAGCGGGCTGACCACCGGCGTGTGGATGGGCCGCGACGACGCCAAGCCGATTCCCGGCCTCGCCGGCGCGCGCAACCCGGCGCATGCCTTCTCGCAGATGATGCAGGTCGCGCTGCGCACCCGCCCGGTCCAGAATTTCCAGACCGAGGTGACCTTGCCCGAATGGCAGCTCGAGCCGGACGAGGAAGCTTATTATGGCGACCCCGACCAGACGCTCGGCCCCGATAACGGCGCGGCACCGCCGGAGGAGCAGGCACCCGCCGCCGGCCCCGACGATGCCCAGCCCGTCGACGAGCAGCCCGCAGCTCCGCCCGTGCCGCGCCGGCCGACCACGGCGACGCCGCCACCGCACCTGCCCTATGACAATGCGCAGCCGCCTTCGGCACGCGCGTCGCAGATCGACAAGAAGTGGCTCGATTCGGTGCTCAAGAGCCAGCCGCGCCAGGGGCAGACCCAGCCCCACTGAGCCGCTGAATTGGGGAGCTAACGCCCGACCCGCTGCATCGCCCCACCATGCGCCTTGAGCCAGGCGCGTTCCGCCTTGGGCGCGCGGCCGAGCAGCCGTTCAACCTCGGCATGGAATTCGGGTCCATGGTGCATGTGCAGCCGGTGCGCGACTTCATGGACGACGGTCGCCTCGCGCACGGCGGGCGGCATCAGGATCAGCCGCCAGCTATAGGCGATGTCGCCGCTCGCCGAGCAGCTGCCCCAGCGCGAGCGCGGATCGCCGATGCGGACGCGTCCGACCGTCACGCCCGCGCGCGCGGCAACGCTGCGTGTCTCGGGGTCGAGCTTGCGCGCGGCCTCCGCCCGGAGCCAGCGCAGGACGCGCGCCTTCACCATCTCTTCGGGGCCGCCGACGATCAACCGATCGCCCTCGCGGCGGATCACGCGTGAACGCTCGGGCTGCCAGTCGATCCTGAGCTGTTCGCCCTCGAAGGGAATGACGCTGCCGGGGCCGATCGTTTCCTCGGCAGGCAATTTGGCGAGCGCCTGTTCGATCCAGGCGCGCTGGCTCTCCGCCCATTTGAGCGCAGGCGCGAGCGCCGCGCGGCGCGGCAGGGTCAGGCGGACCGCGCCGTCGCGCGGATCGACCGCCAGCCGCATCCGCCGCGCCAGCGCCGAGCGGCGTATCGTCAGCTGACGGCGATGGCCGCCGCCCGAGAAGGTCAGGTCAGAGGATGCGGTCGACAAGGTGATATTCGAGCTCGCCGGCCTCGTCCTCCGACACGGTCCAGCCACGCGTGGACATGCCGGCCTCATGCACCGTCTCGCGGCTGCCGCTGATCAGATGATGCCATTCGGGCAAGGGCTTGCCGTCGGCCACCAGCCGATAGGCGCAGGTCGAGGGCAGCCAATCCAGTTCCTGCAGCCGCGACGGGCTCAGGCGCACGCAATCGGGCACATATTTGCGGCGATTCGCATAGTCCTTGCAGCAACTGTTGCGGCGATCGAGCAGACGGCAGGCGACATTGGTCGGGAAAACCTCGCCCGTCTCTTCATCCTCGAGCTTGTGCAGGCAGCATTTGCCACAGCCGTCGCAGAGCGATTCCCATTCGTCGCGGCTCAATTGATCGAGCCGCTTGGTTTCCCAGAAGCGGGTCATGACACCCATTTCCGAAGCTCGGCCACGACCGCCTCCGCACTGGAATCGACCGGCAGCAATTCGATCGGCTTGCCCTGCGGGTCGAACAGATAGGCGACGCGGGGGTGATCCATCAGATAGCCCGACGCGCCGGGCGGCGCCGGCTCCTTGCGGTAGGAAATGGCATATTCCTTGGCGACCGCGGCAATATCGGCATCGCTGCCGGTCAGCCCGATCAGGCGGGGATGGAAGGCGGCGACGAACTGCTTGAGGATGGGCGGCTTGTCACGTGCGGGATCCACGGTCACGAAGATCGGCTGGATCCTGGCCGATCTGGCGGGATCCTGGGCGTCGAGCAGGCGCATCGCCTTGCCCAGCACCGCCATGTCGGTCGGGCACGCGTCGGGGCAGAAGGTATAGCCGAAATAGAGGATGCGATATTTGCCGTTCAGCGAATCGCTGGAGAAGGGCTTGCCATCCTGGTCGATCAGCTTGAACGGCCCGCCGATCGCGGCGCCTTCCAAGGGCGGCCGTTCGGCCGGCTTCTGCTGGCAAGCCGAAAGCAGAGCGAGGCCGAGCAATCCCGCAAGGCCGAACAGGGCGGATCGCTTGTTCATGGTGTGCTTAGCCTTGCTTTGCTATTCGGCCGCTGACAAGCGCCGGGCGCGCGATGCCGGGTGCGACAGGGAGCTTTCGATATGGGAATGAAGGGCCGCGTTTCCAGGGCGATGCTGGTCGGGTTCGCGCTCGCCTGCGCTGCGCCGGCGATGGCGCAATTCTCCGACAGTTATAGCTTCCTCAAGGCCGTGCGCGAGGCGAACGGCGACGAGGCGATGAAATATCTGAACAAGCCCGGTGCCCCCGTGCTCAATACGCGCGATCCCAGCACCGGCGAGACCGCGCTGCACATTTCGGTCAAGGCGCATCAGGACAATTGGGTCGGCTTCCTGCTCAACAAGGGTGCCAATACCGACATCAAGGATCGCGAGGGCAATACCGCGCTCCACTATGCCGCCTTGTACGGCGACACGACCGCCGCCGGCTATCTGATCGGCATGAGCGCAAAGCTGAATGCGACCAACAATAATGGCGAGACGCCGTTGATCCTGGCGGTGCACCGGCGCGATCCGGTGATCGTCCAGCAGCTGATCGACGCCGGGGCAGACCCCAAGGTTGCCGACACGCTGACGGGCAAGAGCGCACTCGATTATGCGCGCGAGGATCCGCGCGGCGGCGCGGTCCTGAAACTGCTGCAGAACGTCAAACCGGTGGAGAAGAAGAAGGTGGTGGGGCCGGTCATCGGATTCTGAGGTCTTGGACCGGCGGCTGAGCCCGAACTGGATCGCTTTCCCCGGCCTACGCCGGGGTCGCGATGACGGCGGCGCAATGAGAATCGCGGATTAGTCCAGCCCTTCCAGCCCCGGATCGAGCGAGCCGAGCAGACGGGTCGCGGCACGGCGGGCGAAGCGTAACGTCTCGACCTTGCGCCGCGCGGCGTTGAGCGGACGGTGCGAGGGCGCGCGCAGCATCTCCGCATCATAGCGGTCGGCAACGATCAGCCCGGATATTTCAGGGCGGAAATGCGCTTCCTCGAACGGCTCAAGCGCGAAGCCGGCGGGCACGGCCCAGCAGAAATAGTCGCAATAATCGAGATATTCGTGCCACTTGCCGTCGCCGCGCAGATCGGCGCGCGAGCATTTGATCTCGACGATCGTGATGCAGCCCTTGGCGTCGATCGCCATGATGTCGGCGCGCCGGCCATTGCCGAGCGGCACTTCGCAGATACCGACCAGATCCTGGCGCCAGAAAAGCCGCGCCACGCCGCGCGCGACATCGGCTGCGGCCAAGGGTGCATCGTCGAAGCAATTGGGCAAGCTTGCCATGATTCGTGGAGAATAGAACAGGCCGGGAACAAAGCAAAGCGCGCCCGATCTTTCCGCGATTTCCGAGTCGCCAGATGAGTCCATCTGGCTCGAAATCTCTAGCCCGCAGCCTCTTCGACCAGCGCCTGGGCGTCCGCGACGTCGAGCTCGATCACCCACAGGTCGGGATCGCTTTTTCGTCTGCGGGCAAGATAGTCGCCGCGTTGCTCGGCATCGTCCGGGCCGGTCGGCGACCAACGATAGCGGCCATCCACGTCGAGCCGTCGTTCGAGCAGCGCCCCCGGCTCGCCGCGTTCGGCAAGCTGGATCAGCAGCGCGCCGGCGGTGGCGTCGCCTTTGGCAAGCACCATTGCCGATCCGCCCGCCTGTTCGACGCGGCGGATCAATGCGGACACGAGCATCCCGGCGGCGAGCCGGGCCGCCATCGTCAGGCGGCGTCGCGCGTGTCGGTGTGCGCGAACAGGGCGTAGAGCGCGTCGGGCGAGCCGGCGCCGCGCAGCTTGGCGACGAAGGCGCGGTCGCGCAGCTTGCGGCTGACGCGCGCGAGCGCCTTCAGATGCTCGACCCCCGCGTCGGGCGGCGACAGCAACAGGAAGACCAGATCGACCGGCATGCCGTCGATCGCCTGGAAGTCGATCGGCGTGGCCAGCCGGGCGACCAGACCGACGACGCGCGAAAGACCGTCCATCTTGCCGTGCGGAATTGCGACGCCGCCGCCGAAGCCGGTCGAGCCGAGCCGCTCGCGATCGAGCAGCCGCTCCACGATCAGCCGTGCGTCGAGCCCGGTTTGGGCTGCCGCCGTCTGCGCGAGCTGCTGAAAAAGGGCTTTCTTGTTGGGTGCCGAGACGCCGATCAATGCGGCGTCAGGGCTTATGAGGTCGGAAAGATCGTCCATGGTCTCGCAAAAATCCGTAAGCGGATGAAGGGGCCGCGCGCCGCAAGATCGTCAGGCGGCGCGCTGCGGCTCCACCCACCCGATCGTGCCGTCGCCGCGCCGATACACCATATTGAACGCCCCGGTGCCGGAATTCTTGAACAGGAGCGCGTTGGTGTTGCGAAGATCGAGCATCATCACCGCATCGGACACGCTCGCCTCCGGCACGTCGACGCGGGTCTCGGCGACGATCGGCGGATGCTCGCCGACAGCCTCCTCTTCATCGTGAGCCGCCTGGAAGACGGTATAGCCGGCATCGAACTCGATCTGCGTGGCGTCGGCTCCATCGCGGCGATTCTTGAGGCGGCGCATATAACGCCGGAGCTGCGTCTCGATCCGGTCGGCCGCCTGATCGAACGCCGGATGTGCCTCATTGCCCTGGCCCGACCCCTTGAGGATCACGCCCTGCATCACATGTGCGACGATGTCGCAGCTGAATCCGCCATGGGGGGCAAGACCGAAGGTGACGTTGGCGGACAGGCTACGCGAAAAATATTTCTCGGCCACGCCCTGCAACCGCTCGTCGACATGGACCTTGAGCGCATCGCCCGTATCGACCTGATGACCGGAAACCCGGATATCCATTGTGACATCTCCTTCTCGGCCTACGCCGGAAGCGGTGCCTCAAAGCGCCGCCGTCCGGTTTCGTCAACCCGCGGAGGGCACCAGCTCCCATAGCGGATCGACCAGCTTCTGGATAAACGCTGCATGGCGCGTCAGTTCCTCCGGACTGGCGACGTGGGGGCGCGGGGGTCGAACGACTCGCGGCGCTGCCTTGATGGTAGAGGTGGAAAGCGCGACCGTGGTTTCGGCAAGCGCCTCCTGCGCCAGCATCAGCCCGATCTGGCGCCCGCCGCACAATTCGACATAGACCTGGGTCAGAAGCTCGGCGTCGAGCAAGGCGCCATGCTTGATGCGCTGGCTGCGATCGACGCCGAAGCGCGTGCAGAGCGCGTCGAGGCTGTGCTTGGCGCCGGGATGCTTCGCGCGCGCCATGGCGAGCGTGTCGACCATGCGGCCCATATGCACGGGCTCACGCCCGCAATTTTCCAGCTCCCAGTTGAGGAAGGTGAAATCGAAGCTGGCATTGTGCGCGATCAACGGCGCGTCGCCGAGGAACTCGACCAGGTCGTCGACGATCTCGTGGAAGCAGGGCTTGTCCGACAGGAAGATCGCCGACAAACCGTGCACCGCTTCCGCTTCGCTCGGCATCGAGCGTTCGGGATTGATATATTTGTGGAAGGTGCGGCCGGTTTCGCAACGGTTGACGATCTCGACGCAGCCGATCTCCACCAGGCGATGGCCATCCTTCGGACTAAGGCCCGTGGTTTCGGTGTCGAACACGATTTCCCGCATGGATGTGACTATCCGCCGATGCGGGCGCCCATGCAAGCGATGATGATGCGGCGGACCGCCGCGCGCGTCGCCTGAAGCGTTCCTCCCGTCGGAATCACAATATCGGCGCGGCGGCGCTTGAGCGCGTCGGCGAGCTGAAGGTCGCGCACCTGCGCGAGTCGGCTCCAGCTCATGCCCGGACGGGCCAATACGCGCTTGCTCTGCTTCCACGCCGGCGCGGAGACGACTGCGCTCAGATCGACCTCGCGCCAGCTCCCTCTTTCGAACAGCAAGGGCACGTCGACCACCACCAAGGGCCGGGCGCGATGGCGTCGCAGGAAGGCCTGCCGTCCCGCTTTCACCGCCGGATGGATCAGCCGTTCGAGCCGCCGCATCCTGGCCTTGTCGCCCAGCACTGCGGCGCCCAGTCGGGCGCGATCGACGCCGCCGGGTCCGGTGGTGCCCGGATGCAAGGCCTCGATTGGGTCGAGCAAGGCTCCGCCGGGGCCCTGCAGGCGCCGCACCTCCGCATCCGAATCGAACACCGGCACGCCCTGACGGCGGAACATGGCGGCGACGGTCGACTTGCCCATGCCGATCGATCCGGTCAGGCCGAGCACGATGCTCATGCGGTCAGCCGCGCCCTGAGCTCAGCCTCGCTATCCGGATCGGCGGGCGCGGTTACGCCGAAGAAAAACTCGAATGCCAGCCGCCCCTGGCCGATCAGCATCGACAGGCCGTCGATCGTCGGATGGCCCCGGCGACGTGCCTCCGCCAGCAAGGGCGTCACGAGCGGCGCATAGACCGCGTCATAGACGACCGCGCCGGGAGGCAGGTTGGAAAAGTCGATGTCGAGCGGCGGCTGGCCGGTCATGCCGAGCGAGGTGGCGTTGACCACGACATCGAGCCGATCGCCCGGCTCCCCCCAATCGAAGTCGAGCGGCTGCGCGAACGTGTCGAGCGTGCAGACGTGGGTGTGTCCGGGATCGAAGGAGGCAACGATCTCCTGCGCTTTCGCAAGGCTCCGCCCCGCGACGATCAGGGTGAAGCCTTCGTCCCAAAGCGCATGCGCGATCGCGCGTGCCGCACCGCCCGTGCCGAGGATGCGCGCGGTGCGGAGCAGATGGCGCTCCGCCAGTTGCGCGCGCAGCGGTTCCAGAAAACCCGGCGCATCCGTATTATGGCCGATCAGCAGCCCGTCGCGATTGACCACCGTATTCACCGCGCCGATCGCGTCCGCGAGCGGGTCGATCCGGTCGAGCAAGCCCATGACGGCCTGCTTGTGCGGGATCGTGACATTGCAGCCGCGCCAGTCGGGATCGGTGCGGCGGCTGGCTATGTAAGCGGCAAGCTCATCGGGCCGGACATGCGTGCGGCGATAATCGGCATCGATGCCGGTCTTCTCGAGCCACAGGCCATGCATCAATGGCGACTTGGATTGCGCGATCGGGTCGCCGATCACCTCGGCATAGGGGCGGGTCATCGAGCGACGCCGTCATGCCGGACTTGTTCCGGCATCCACAGAGCGGCGAGGGACTCCCGGGAGGAGGAGTGGACCCCGGGACGAGCACGGGGTGACGAGGTCCTGTTCATGCCTGAATCACCCCTCGCACGCGCAGCCAGTCGAGTAGCGGCAGCAGAGGCAGGCCAAGGATCGTGAAATGGTCGCCGTCGATCCGGCTGAACAATTGGATGCCCAACCCCTCCAGCCGATAGCCGCCGACGCAGCCGCCGATCGCGGGCCATTCGGTGTCGAGATAGGAATCGAGGAAGGCGTCGGAGAAATCGCGCATCGCCAATTTGGCGGTGTCGACATGGCGCCAGATCGGCTCGCCGCCCAGCGCCACCACCGCGGCGCTGGTCAGCCGGTGCGTGGTACCGCGCAGCCTCTGCAGCTGGGCGCGTGACACTTCACGCGAGTCCGCTTTGTCGATCAGCGCCCCGTCCTCGGCCGCGACGGTCGAATCGCACCCCAGAACCAAGGTCGTCGGATGCCGCCGCGACAGCTTGATCGCCTTCAGTTCGGCCAGAGCGTCGGCCAGCCTACGGCCATCCGCGCCTTCGGCGAGCATCGCCTGTTTGACCGCATCCTCGTCGACGCCCGCTGCCTCGGCGGTGAAGGGCACGCCCGCCGCGGCGAGCATCGCCCGGCGCGAGGCGGATTGCGAGGCAAGGATGATCCCGTTCATGCCGGAGTCGCGGCCTTGCTTTCGCGCTCGCTGATCAGGTTGATGATCGCGGCCGCGGTTTCCTCGATCGAACGGCGCGTGACGTCGATCACCGGCCAGCCGCGATCGGCGAAGATACGCCGCGCCGCCGCCAGCTCACGCGCCACCGCATCCTGGTCGACATAAGCGGTCTCGGGAGCCTGGTTGAGCGACAGCAGCCGGTTGCGGCGGATCTGGATCAGCCGATCGGGGCTGGTGGTGAGCCCGACGATCAACGGATGCTTGACCTCGAACAATTGGTGCGGCGGAGGCGTTTCCAACACGAGCGGGATGTTCGCGACCTTGTAGCCACGATTGGCGAGATAGATGCTGGTCGGCGTCTTGGACGAGCGCGACACGCCCGCAAGCACGATATCCGCTTCTTCCCAATCCTCGGGCGCGATGCCGTCGTCATGCGCGATCGTGAACTGGATCGCATCGACGCGCGCGAAATAAGCCGCGTCGAGCGCATGCTGACGGCCCGGGCGCGCTTTCTGTTCCTGGCCGAGCATCCGTTCCAGTGCCTCGAACACCGGATCGAGCGCCGCGACATGCGGCAGGCCCGCCAGTCGGCAGCGCTGCTCGAGGATGCGCCGCACATCCGAATTGACCAACGTGTAGATGATCAGCCCCGGCCGCTGCATGATCTCGTTGAGCACGCGGTCGAGATGGCCTTCGGACCGGACCATCGGCCAGAAATGCTTGATCACCTCGACGCCATCGAACTGGGCGACGCCGGCCTTGGCGATCACTTCGAGCGTTTCGCCGGTCGAATCCGACAGGAGATGGAGGTGCAGCCGCATCAGCGCACACCGATTTTCTTGGGAAAATGCCTGTGGACAACCATGGGGAGAGCGCTAGCGCAGGATCGTGGGTCAGGCAAAGCCGCTCAAGGCGTGCCCGACTTGCGAAATCGCTCGACACGATCATCCACAGGGGATTCCCGCTTGGGCACTGCCTGTGGATATCGGGAAAGACGCACGGGACTCGGCGGGTTTGCGCGAGTCGGTCGGGAGTCAAGCTGTTGGCAATTTCCGCCGAGCTCAATAAACCCCGCTTCCCGGCGGCCTACTGACTCTCACAGAATCCTTTTAAACTCCTAGATTAGATAAAGGATGCACGCCCTGTCCGGTCTTTCCGAGCAAAGTTCCGAAGCGCCCGTCCGGGATTCGGGTGCCCGTGCACTCCTTGCCGTGCTCCGCGGCGAGCGGCGCGATCCACCGCCGGTCTGGCTCATGCGCCAAGCGGGGCGCTATCTTCCCGAATATCGCGAACTGCGCGCGCAGAAGGGCGGTTTCCTCGAACTCTGTTATGATCCTGCCGCGGCGGCCGAGGTCACGCTGCAGCCGATCCGCCGATTCGGCTTTGACGGGGCGATCCTCTTTTCGGACATCCTCGTCATCCCCCATGCGATGGGCCAGGACCTCTGGTTCGAGGTGGGTGAGGGGCCGCGCCTGGCGCCGCCTTTGCTTGACGGGGATTTTTCGGCGCTGAAGCCCGATCGCGCCATCCTGAATCCCATTTACGAGACGGTGCGGCGCGTGGTGGCGGATTTGCCGGCACATGTGACGATGCTCGGCTTCGCCGGATCGCCCTGGACGATCGCGACCTATATGGTGGCGGGACAGGGGAGCAAGGACCAGGCGGCTGCGCGGCGGCTTGCTTATCACGACGCGGCAGCGTTCCAGCGGCTGATCGACGCAATCGTCGCGGCGACGGTCGATTATCTGGTCGGGCAGATCGATGCCGGCGTCGAAGCCGTGCAATTGTTCGACAGCTGGGCGAGCAGCCTGGCGCCGGACGAATTCCGCCGCTGGGTGGTGGCGCCCAATCGCGCGATCGTCGAGCAATTGCGCGCGCGTCGCCCGGGCACGCCGATCATCGGTTTTCCGAAAGGGATCGGCGAGAAGCTGCCCATCTATGCGCGCGAAACCGGGGTGGATGCGATCGGAATCGACGAGACGATCGATCCGGTCTGGGCGGACGAGACTCTCGCCAAGGGTCTGCCGGTGCAGGGGAATCTCGATCCGCTCGCTTTGCTTGCCGGTGGCGATGGCCTTGAAAATGCAGTGAACCGAATCCGCTCCGCCTTCTCAAGGCGGCCGCATATCTTCAATCTCGGCCATGGCATCCTGCCGGACACGCCGGTGATGCATGTCGAGCATCTGATGGCTATGATCCGCGCATGAGCCTGCCCAGCCTGGGATATATCCTCTCGATGACCTATTTGTGGATCAAGGCCGGCCACATCATCTTCGTGATCTTCTGGATCGCGGGCCTGTTCCTGCTGCCGCGTTATTATGTCTACCACCAGGAATCGACGCCGGGCAGCCAGGAAGAAAGGCGTTGGATCGATCGCGAGCGCAAGCTCCGCAACATCATCATCACCCCCTCGATGGCGATGGTGTGGATCCTCGGCCTGACGCTGGCCTATGTCGGCAATTGGTGGACCGCGGGCTGGTTCCACCTCAAGGTCCTGATCGTCCTCGGCCTGTCCGGCTATCATGGTTACATGGTGCGCTATGGCAAGCGCCTCGCGCGGGGCAAGCGGCCGGTCTCGGGCAAGGCGCTGCGCATCATGAACGAGGTTCCCGGCATCGCCACCGCGGCGATCGTGATCCTGGTGGTGCTGAAGCCCTTCTGACGCGCTGCCGCGCAGCGCGTCATCCTGGCGCAGGCCAGGATCTTAGGAGGCAAAGCGTGCCGTCCTGAACTGCGGGCCCTCTTGCCGGCAAACCACGCTCCCGCCCTCACCCCAGCCCTCTCCCAGCGGGAGAGGGAGCCAGGCTCGACTTGAATCCGTCCGCTTTGCCCCCATCTCCCGCTTGACGATGGCCGCGGTGGCTTTTACCGCTTGGCCCCACGGGACCGCATCCCTTGCGGGCGCCCCGAATCTCCATCCATTATCCGAACAGTCGCCCTTTCCGCGCCGTTCCACCCCCCAAAAGATAAGCCGGATACGCCCTCAATGCACCTCAAGGACCTCAAGAAGAAAACCCCCGCCGAGCTGGTCGCCATGGCCGAGGAACGCGGCGTGGAAGGCGCGTCGACGATGCGCAAGCAGGACCTGATGTTCGGCATCCTCAAGGCCGAGGCAGAGGGTGGCGAGCAGATATTGGGGCTCGGCACGATCGAGGTGCTGCCCGACGGCTTCGGCTTCCTGCGTTCGCCCGAGGCCAATTATCTGGCCGGTCCCGATGATATCTATGTCAGCCCGAACCAGGTCCGTAAGTTCGGCCTGCGCACCGGCGACACGGTCGAAGGCGAGATCCGCGACCCCAAGGATGGCGAGCGTTATTTCGCGCTGACCCGGCTGACCCAGGTCAATTTCGACGACCCTTCGGTCGTCCGCCACCGCGTCAATTTCGACAATCTGACGCCGCTCTACCCCGAGCAGAAGCTGACGCTCGATCCCGCCGATCCGACCGTCAAGGACAAGTCGGCGCGCGTGATCGACCTGGTCTCGCCGCAGGGCAAAGGGCAGCGCACCCTGATCGTGGCGCCGCCGCGTGTCGGCAAGACGGTAATGCTGCAGAATATCGCCAAGGCGATCACCGACAATCATCCCGAAGTCTTCCTGATCGTGCTGCTGATCGACGAGCGGCCGGAGGAAGTGACCGACATGCAGCGTTCGGTGAAGGGCGAGGTCGTCTCCTCGACCTTCGACGAGCCCGCCACGCGCCACGTCCAGGTCGCCGAAATGGTGATCGAGAAAGCCAAGCGCCTGGTCGAGCACAAGAAGGATGTCGTGATCCTGCTCGATTCGATCACGCGCCTCGGCCGCGCCTACAACACGGTCGTGCCGTCGTCGGGCAAGGTGCTGACCGGCGGCGTCGACGCCAATGCGCTGCAGCGCCCCAAGCGCTTCTTCGGCGCGGCGCGCAACATCGAGGAGGGCGGCTCGCTCTCGATCATCGCCACTGCTTTGATCGATACTGGCAGCCGCATGGACGAGGTCATCTTCGAAGAGTTCAAGGGCACGGGTAACTCGGAAATCGTGCTCGACCGCAAGGTCGCCGACAAGCGCATCTTCCCGGCGATGGATGTCGGCAAGTCCGGCACCCGCAAGGAGGAATTGCTCATCGACAAGGGCAAGCTCTCCAAGATGTGGGTGTTGCGCCGCATCCTGATGCAGATGGGCACGACCGACGCGATGGAATTCCTGCTCGACAAGATGAAGGACTCGAAGACCAACGAGGACTTCTTCGATTCGATGAACCAATAGGGCCCAGGCGCATCGATGATCGTCGAACACGCCTTGCTCCGCATCCGCGACGGCGAAGCGGCGGCGTTCGAGGATGCGATGCGCGACGCGGTGCCCCTGATCGCCGCCTCGCCGGGTTTTCGCGACATCGAGGTGCGCCCCTCGGTCCAGGCGCCGGGCTTCTATCTGCTGCGCGTGCGCTGGGATGACGTGGAGAGCCATCGGGACGGCTTCCGCCGATCCGATCGCTATCAGCGCTGGCGGGCGCTGCTGCACCGATTCTACGAGACGATGCCTGATGTGAGCTATTTCGGGCCATCGATCATCGACAGTCCGGCCACAGCCTGAATTGAAGGGCCGGCGCGCTCGGCCCTTCGGTATTAAGCGACGCTACTACCGCTTGTGCACAGGGGCCTGTGTGGACCCTTTGTTGAGCTTGATCGCATGATCGCAGTCGATCTCGTTCCAGTACGATTCTCCTGATGAGATGATCTCATGGTTTGCCGCGCGCAAGCGCCAGCGCCATTGACCGCCGTCACGGTATTTCTCGTAATACATCTAAATCACCTCCTCCCTCGCGGTAGTTCCGCGCGAAGAGGGTTACCAACAATATCTAGATGGTCAACCGCTTCGCATACACCAGATATATGAACCATCTCCGATAAGAGTCATTCCACTCGCGTTTCTCGCAAGTTAAATTTATAGTTCTGAGCATGACTATTATTTTTGATAGCTTCGGGCCGAAGCGTGCGGCTGAGCTTAGCGGCATCGGATCTGTTGCAATGCTCGATTATCTTCAGCGAACCGGCGTATTCTTTCCTGGGGGAAGGAAAGGCCAGCGAGGGAGAGGTAAGCAGAGACGATACGACTTCCAAGACGTTCTGACCCTGAGGGCCATAAGGGGGCTTTTAGACGCAGGAGCATCAGTTTCGGCGCTGAAAAAGGCCTTAGAGAACTTTTCAAAGTATGCATGGTCCGCTGACCCGGCAACGATGGAGGATCGTAATGGAGCGATTAAGTACTTTATAGTGGTAGGTGACAAAATTTATCTGGAGAAAGACACGCAGATACTGCTGGATTTATCGAGGGGCAGCCAGCTCGCTTTCTCCTTTATACTAGACTTGGATCGACTGCACGTGGAGCTATGCAAGGCGATAGGGTATCAGCGGCCCCAGAGCGAGCTGAGCCTCTAGGCACGACGGTTTAGCTCGACTCGCCCAGTCTGCGGGTTAAAAGCTCCGCATGATCGCGCTCTGGCACCACATCATTGCCGATTTCTCGAATCTCGGCTCTCCGGCGGCCTTGTCCGCCTTCCTTCAGGTCCTGATGATCGACGTCATGCTGGCGGGCGACAATGCGATCGTGGTCGGCGCGATCGCGGCGGGGCTGACGCCGCAGCAGCGCAAGAAGGTCATCATGATCGGCATCATCGCCGCTCTGGTGCTGCGCATCATCTTTGCCTTGGTGGTGACGCAATTGCTGCAGATCGTTGGCCTGACCTTCGCCGGCGGGCTGTTATTGCTATGGGTCGCCTGGAAGATGTGGCGTGAGCTCAGGAGCGATCACAAGACGCATGCCGATGGGCTGAAGCCCGCCAAGAGTTTCGCCTCCGCTGCCTGGGCGGTCGCGATCGCCGACGTGTCGATGAGCCTCGACAATGTGCTCGCGGTCGCCGGTGCCGCGCGCGCGCATCCCGGCATCCTGATCATCGGCCTGATCCTGTCGGTGGTCCTGATGGGCGTCGCTGCCAACCTGCTCGCGCGGATCATCGGCCGCTATCGCTGGATTGCCTATGTGGGCCTGGCGGTGATCGTGTTCGTCGCGGGCAAGATGATCTTCGAAGGATGGACCAACGAAAAGGTCGGGGTGATCACGCTCTTCACCTGACCGGCTTTCCGGGCGAGATGCGGAACGCCAAAATGGCCGCATCACCGCCATGCGCGGGTGCCGCGACATAAAGCTTGTTCGAGCGCGCGGATATGAGTCCGGTGCGCGCGCCCGGCGCGGTCGCGACGCGGGCGATGGGCTGACCATCATCCTCGCGCATGACGTCGACATGGCCGGCCCCGCAGACGACGTAGAGCCGTCCGCCCTGGGCGTAGACATCGTCCGAATCGCCGCAGGTCGCGCGGGCGAAGAGTTCCGCGCCGGTGGCCGGGTCCAGCGCGACAATCGTGGCGGGAAGGCGGTAGACGACGAAGAGGCGCTTTCCTTCGGCTGAGAGCGCCATCGGGAAATTCAACCGGCGCAGCCCGGTCGGCCAGCTCGAATCGACCCGACGTCGGTTGGCATCCGCCGAGACGATGATGCCCCGATCCGGCACGTTCACGAACAGGCGCATGCCGGTGGATTGGAAGCCTTCGGGATGCCCGGTCAGCATCAGGCGCCCAACGAGCTTATGCGTGGCTGGGTCGATCTCCGCGATTCCCCCGCTGCCATAACCCACCAGCGCATGGCCGCTCTGCGGATCGGTCCGCACATCGTCGGCATCGTCGCCGAGGTCGATGTCCGTGACGAGGCGACGATCGGCCGCCGAAAAGAAGCGGACATGCCCGTCGCCTGAGGCGACCGCAACTTCGTCGCGGTCGGGCAGGTAGGCGACGCCCTGCGGCTCCTTCAGGCTGCCGATGCGGCCAAGCAGCGTGCCGTGGACCAGATCGACCTCGTCGACCGTGCCGTTCGCGACCTCCGCCACGAACAGCCGCTGACCGGATTCATCCAGAGCGAGATGATCGATCCGCCCGCTGACCCCGGGCAGGCTGATCCTGCGTTCGAGCTGCAACGGTGAGGCCGGGTCGCGCGGGTCGATCGAGGGCGGCGCCTTGGCGCAGGCGGCGACCGCGAGACAGCCGGCGAAGATCACGCAAGCCTGGCGCATCGTTGCCCGCGTCTCTCTCACCCGAGCCAGGTCGCGAAGAATTCGTCGGTGCGCGCATCGGCAAGCCGGGCTGCCGCCTCGTTGCGGCGCTTGCCGGCGGAGGCCGCGAAGCCATGGCCGGCGCCTTCATAATCGTGGATCGTCACGCGCGGATTCGCGTCCAATCCGGCGTGGATCTTGCCCCTTATCTCGGTCGGGATGGAGGGATCCGCGATGCCGAAGTGCAGCAGCAGCGGGTGGGCAATCGCATGCGCCTCATTCAGGTGATCCGCGATCAGCCGGCCATAATAGCCGACGCTCGCATCGGCGTCGGTGCGGGTCGCGGCGAGATAGGCGACGCTGCCCCCGGCGCAGAAGCCGACCACGCCGATCTTGCGCGCGCCGAGCGAGCGGGCGTGGCGGATCGCCGCTTCGACATCCTGCACCGCCTGGTCGAGATTGAATTGGTGGCGGAGCTCCATCGCCTCGGCGAGCTGTTCGGGCACGTCGGGATCGACATCGTAGCGCGGCCTGAAGCGCCAGAACATGTCGGGTGCGATCGCCAGATAACCCTTGCTCGCCCAGTCGTCGGTCTTCTGCCGGATTCCGGCATTCACGCCGAAAATCTCCTGGATGACGATGATCGCGGCCCGGGTTTCGCCTTTGGGTTGCGCCAGCCAGGCCGCGAACTGCCCTTCGCCGCGCAGCGCTTCGATCTCGATCCAGTCACCCATGGTTCGGCCCTCTTTCCCGCGGCATGGACGCCTTGCCCGCCATGATCTACCAACGCGCGATTACGCTAGAGCCTGATCGTTTTTGGTGGAAGCGCCTTGCGCCGGCACCAAAAGCGTGAATCGGGCTCTATTCAAGGTCTCGGGGCAGCAGGGGAAAAGCGGCCGATGAACATCACCATGAACATCGATTGCACGCCCGAGGAAGCGCGCCGCCTGATGGGCCTGCCCGATCTGACGCCGATCCACGACCTCTACCTCGACAAATTGAAGGACGCGATGACCAACGGCATCACGCCGGACATGATCGAGAGCATGGTCCGGTCCTGGGGCGGAATGGGCGAGATGGGGATGAATGCCTGGCGCCAGATGGTCGACCAGATGACGAGGACGGGCGCCTCGCCCAAGCCGTGACGATGGGCGCTGCGGCGCGCGATACGATCTTCGCTTTGTCGAGTGGTGCCCTGCCCGCGGGGATCGGGGTGGTGCGCGTGAGCGGGCCCGACGCGGCCGAGGCGCTGCGCCGCCTGGCTGGACGCCTGCCGGCGGCACGGCGGGCGGTGACCGCGACTTTGCGTGACGAACAGGGGCAGCAACTCGATCGCGCCTTGGTGCTGTGGCTGCCCGGCCCGGCGACTGCAACGGGTGAAGATACCGCCGAATTCCACCTTCATGGCGGCCGCGCGGTGGTCGCCGCAGTGCTCACGGCACTCGGGCGACTGGATGGGCTGCGGGTCGCGGAGGCGGGCGAATTCACGCGCCGCGCTTTCGTCAATGGCCGGCTCGACCTGGCGCAGGCCGAGGGGCTTGCCGATCTGCTGGCGGCAGAGACCGAAGTGCAGCGGCGGCAAGCGCTGCGGCTGGCCGAGGGCGGCCTCGGCAGGCTGGTCGACAGCTGGCGCCAGCGCCTGCTTGGGCTCGCCGCGCGCGTCGAGGCCGCAATCGAGTTTGCCGAGGATGAAGATGACGTGCCGATGCTCGGCCCGGCCGAGCATCTGGGGATGCGGGATTTGGCCGATGACATGGCAAAGGCGCTCGCCGTGCCCCCGGCCGAGCGCCTTCGCGACGGCGTCCGTATCGTCGTGGCGGGCCCAACCAACGCAGGTAAATCTAGCCTTATCAACGTCTTGGCTGGGAGAGAGGCCGCCATTGCCTCGCCGATCGCGGGGACGACGCGAGACCTGATCGAGGTGCCGGTCGCCATCGGCGGCATGCCCTGCCTGCTGATCGATAGTGCGGGACTGCGCGATTCGGGCGGGCAGATCGAACGGATCGGAATGGCGCGCGCCCGCGCCGCGATCGATTCGGCCGACCTGATCCTGTGGCTAGGCGCGCCGGACGACTGCCCCGATCGAGCGCGCGCGATCCTTGTCCACGCCAAGGCAGACCTGACGCCCGCGCCCGCCGGCGTGGATGTCGCGACGTCCACGATCGGCGCCGAGGGGACGACCGAGCTGCGGCGGCTCCTCGAGGCGCGCGTGGCCGCCTTGCTGCCGCCCCCTGATGCGGTCGCGCTGAACGCCCGCCATCGCGAGCGAATCGGCGAAGCGTGCCGCGAGATCGTGACTGCGTCGCGGCAGGACGACCTGCTGCTGGTGGCCGAACATCTTCGCCAGGCCCGATCCGCGCTGGACCGGATCAGCGGCCGCGCGGGCGTGGAGGAGATGCTGGATGCGCTGTTCGGTCGCTTCTGTGTCGGCAAGTGAGATGTTCCACGTGGAACATTTGACTCTCGCCGCACGCTGACCATAGCGAGCGCCATGCGCGAATTCGACGTCATCGTGATCGGCGGCGGCCATGCCGGCTGCGAGGCAGCCGCTGCCGTCGCGCGGCGTGGGGCGGCGACCGCTTTGGTGACGATGGATCCGCATCAGATCGGCGCCATGTCGTGCAACCCTGCCATTGGTGGCGTGGGGAAGGGGCACCTCGTCCGCGAACTGGACATTTTCGACGGGCTGATGGCGCGCGCGGCCGACGCCGGGGCGATCCATCATCGCATGCTCAATCGCAGCAAGGGGTCTGCGGTCCACGGGCCGCGCATCCAGGCGGATCGCAAACGGTTCAGGGCTGCGGTGCAGGACCTCGTCGCGCGCCAGGAGCAGCTGGAGGTGGTCGTCGGATCGGCCGATTCCCTCCTTCTGGTCGAGAATGCTGCCGTGGCGGGTGTGGTGCTCGCGGACGGGAGCCGGCTATCCGCCCGCGCGGTGGTGCTGGCCACGGGAACGTTTCTCGGCGGCAAGCTTCATTGCGGGCTTGAGCAGGCGATTGGCGGGCGGACGGGAGAGGGCGCGGCGATCCCGCTTGCCGCGCAGCTGCGCGAGCTGAAGCTGCCGATGGGGCGGCTCAAGACCGGCACGCCGCCGCGTATCGACGGACGGACGATCGATTGGGCGCGGCTCGAGCGGCAGCCTTCCGACGAGGATCACTGGACCTTCTCGCCGCTCACCCCGCGCCGTCTGCTGCCGCAGCTCGAATGCGCACTGACGCGGACCAATGCGCGGACGCACGACGCGATCCGCGCCGGTCTGGATCGGTCACCTCTGTTCAGCGGTGCAATCGAAGGATCGGGCCCGCGTTATTGTCCGTCGGTTGAGGACAAGGTCATCCGCTTCGGCGATCGCGACGGGCACCAGATCTTCCTCGAGCCCGAGGGACTGGACGATCCCTTGGTCTATCCCAATGGGATCTCGACCTCGCTTCCGGTCGATGTACAGGAAAGATTGGTCGCGACCATATCCGGGCTGGAGCAGGCGAAGATCGTGCGGCCCGGCTATGCGGTCGAATATGACTATATCGATCCGCGCAGCCTGACCTCCGCCTTAGCGCTCCGCGAGATTGGCGGCCTCTATTTTGCCGGGCAGATCAATGGCACGACCGGCTATGAGGAAGCGGGTGCGCAGGGGCTGGTCGCCGGCCTCAACGCCGCCGCGCATGCATGTGAACTCGAACCGGTCCTTTTCGATCGAGCCGACTCCTATATCGGCGTGATGATCGATGATCTCACGCTTCAGGGCGTGACCGAACCCTATCGCATGCTCACCGCGCGTGCCGAATATCGACTCCGGCTGCGGGCGGACAACGCATCCACCCGACTGGGTGGCCTGGCAATCGCGAGCGGCGCGGTGAGCGACGAACGTCGTGTGGCGATCGAGCGCCGTGCCGAACAGCTGAGCGCGGCCGGGGTTGCACTGGAGCGGAGGGCGGGCGCCGTGTCGCTGTCTGACCGGGTGCGCCAAGGCGAGGATGTCTCTGCGGAACTGCTGTTTCACGTGGAACATTGCGCTGAAGAGGTTATTTCCGAGGCGCTCGACGACGCTCGCTACGCGCCGTACCTGACGCGGCAACGCGCGGAGGTAGAGCGGTTGCGCGCCGAAGCCAACACCGACCTCAGCCGGCTCACCAGCTATCGCGCGATCGGCGGCCTCTCGAACGAGATGGTCGAGCGGCTGGAGGCAGCGCGACCTCCCGATCTGGCGGCCGCGTCGCGTATCCGCGGCATCACGCCCGCCGCGCTGGCCGCGATCCTGGTCGCTGCTCAGCGCCGCGCGGCATGACCGAGGACGAGGCGCGCGCGTGGCTTGGCGCGCGCAATGTTCCACGTGAAACATTTCACCGGATCGAAGCCTTCCTGAATTTCCTGCGCCAGGAAGCGGCGCGCCAGAATTTGATCGCCGCATCGACGCTGGACATGATCTGGTCCCGCCACGTCGTCGACTCGGCCCAGTTGCTCGATCATGCCGGACCCTGGTCCTCGTGGCTGGATCTTGGATCGGGCGCCGGATTTCCCGGGTTGATCGTCGCGCTGATCGGCGCGGGGGAGGTAACCCTGATCGAATCGCGCGCCAAGCGCATGACGTTCCTCCGCGACGCCGCAGAGATTGCGGGCATTGCCGATCGGGTGACCGTCATCGGCGGCCGCGTCGAAACCGCGCCCCGCCGCTGCTTCGACGTGATCAGCGCCCGGGCCTTCGCGCCCTTGCCCAAGCTGCTCGAGCTGGCGCATCCTTTTGCCAACAAGACGACGCGCTGGGTGCTGCCCAAGGGAAAAAGCGCCGGCGAGGAACTGGAAGCCGCCCGCGCTTCATGGCAGGGTAATTTTCTGCTCGTACCGAGCATCACCGATTCCGAGGCGTCGATCATCGTCGCGGACGGCGTCATCCGGGGGAAGACAGGACGATGATCCGCATCGCCATCGCCAATCAGAAAGGCGGCGTGGGTAAGACCACGACGGCGATCAACCTCGCCACCGCGCTGGCCGCCACCGGGTTCCGCGTGCTGCTGATCGACTTCGATCCGCAAGGCAACGCCTCCACCGGATTGGGCGTCGAACGGTCGGCTCGGACCAGGTCCGTCTATCAGGTCCTCACCGGCGAATGCGAGCTCAACGATGCGGTCATTGCAACGCGCGTGCCGCGGCTGGATGTCGTCGCCGCGACCCAGGATCTTGCCGCCGCCGAGGTCGAGTTGGCCGACTTGCCCGATCGCACGAGCAGGCTGGACCAAGCACTGGCGCGGCTGGAGGCACGCTGGGACGTTTGCCTGATCGATTGTCCCCCGTCGCTTGGCCTGCTGACCATCAACGCACTGGTCGCCGCGCGGAGCCTGCTGGTCCCGCTTCAGTGCGAATTCTTCGCGCTAGAGGGCATGAGCCAGTTGCTGCAGACGGTCGAACGCGTGCGCGCGCGCTTCAACCCGCAATTGTCGATCCTGGGGGTTGCGCTGACCATGTATGACCGGCGCAATCGCCTGTCCGAGCAAGTGGCGGATGATGTGCGCGCCGTCGTCGGCGACCTCGTCTTCAAGACCGCGGTCCCGCGCAACGTGCGCCTGTCCGAAGCGCCGAGCCATGGCTTGCCGGCTCTGGTCTATGACCATCGCTGCCCCGGCTCCGAAGCCTATATCGCGCTCGCGAGCGAGGTGATCGCTCGCCTGCCGATGCCCGCGGTGGCGGCATGAGCGAGGTCAAGCGCGGGCTGGGGCGCGGACTGTCGTCACTGCTGGGCGAGGTCGCGCGCGAGCAGCCGATCGCGGGTGAGGCGCCGCGCGCAGCGGGCATCCAGATGATGGCAACCGCGCGGCTGGTGCCCAATAGCGCGCAACCGCGCCGCCATTTCGACGAGGCGGCGATCGAGGAACTGGCGGAGTCGCTCAAGCAGCGAGGATTGATCCAGCCGATCGTGGTGCGGCCGACCGATCGCGGCGATTATCAGATCGTCGCGGGCGAGCGGCGCTGGCGCGCGGCGCAGAAAGCGCAATTGCACGAAGTGCCGGTGATCGTTCGGCATTTGGGCGATGCCGAGACGCTCGAGATTGCTATCATCGAGAATATCCAGCGCCAGGATCTCAATGCGATTGAAGAAGCGGAAGCTTATCAAAGGCTTGCGAGTGATTTTGGGCATAAGCAAGAGGCGATTGCAAGGCTGGTCGGCAAGTCCCGCAGCCATGTTGCCAACTTGCTGCGCCTGCTCGACCTGCCGATGAGCGTGCGCCAGGCGGTGATCGACGGCAGGCTCAGCATGGGCCATGCGCGCGCTTTGCTCGGCGCGCCCGATCCCGCCGCCTTGGCCGAGGAGGTGATCCGCCGCGACCTGTCGGTGCGTGAGACCGAAGCCTTGGCGCGCGGCGACAAGCCGAAGCGCGCTCCGGTTTCCCCAGCGGCCACGCCGGGCGGCGACGCCGATGTCGCCTTGCTCGAACGCCAGCTGCGCGACCAGCTTGGCCTGAAGGTCGGGATCGCGCATGGGCCCAAGGGGGGCTCCGTCACGATCGCCTATGGCACGCTCGATCAACTCGACATGCTTTGCCAGCGGCTGAGCGGTGGGGGCTTCTGATGATCGAGGCCCAGGCCTTCGCCCAGGCATGGGCGGCGGCCTGGAATGCGCATGACCTGGAGGGGGTTCTGGCGCTCTTCGCCGACGACCTCACCTTCACCTCGCCGCTCGCCGCACGACTGGTTCCCGACAGCGCCGGGGTGGTACGCGGCAAGGCGGCATTGCGCGATTATTGGTCGGCCGGGCTCGCCAAGGCGCCGCAGCTGCATTTCGAGATCAATTGGGTGACGGAAGGCGTAGACCTGATCGTGGTCGGCTTCCGCAACGAGCAGGGCGTCGATCGCTGCGAGATGCTGCGCTTCCGCGACGGGCTCGTGTTCGAAGGCCACGGCACCTATCCCGCTGGTTGAAGGGGCGAGGGTCCTGGCGAACCGGCGCGACGCGCCCACGCCTTGCCGCCCTGCGCTTGCGGCAACCCCAAGTCTCGCGTTTCGTTACGCACACAATATGACAGGAGACTTCGCATGAGGAAGCAGGCTGCAATTTTGGCGCTGGGCGCCATGATCGCGGTGGGGACGGTGGTGCCGGAGCAGGCGGTCGCGCAGACGCAGGAGCGCGTCTATCATGGCCCCAACCGCCACCATTATCGCTATCGCTGCAAGCGCAGCAGCGGCACGACAGGGCTGGTCGCGGGTGCGGTCGGCGGCGGGCTGATCGGCCATGCGCTCGGCGGCGGCACGGTCGGCACCTTGGTCGGTGCGGGCGGTGGCGCCTTGCTCGGGCGGCATTTGGACAAGAAGCACGACGCCGCGCAAAATCGCCGCAACGGCTGCTGATCGTACGTTCGCCGGCCTCGGGAAGCAGGCGGCCGACATGCCCCTCAAGCGGAGGCGTTGGCCCTGCGACGCGCCACATCGGCGCGCCAGCCGCGCGTGCGCAGCCACATCAGGATACCGGTGATCCCGAGCAGGGCGGGGGCCAGCCCGCCGAGGAAGATCAGGACCTGCCACACGATTCCCATATCCGTTCCGTCATGGAGGCGGCGATAGAAGGGACGGGCGCGATTGCCGGCCGACGGGCTGACCTTGCCGTTTGCATCGTCGACCTGCAGCATCCTGCCGTGGCCGGCGGCCACCTTCCAGGCCGGTTCCTTGTCGCTCGGCCAGGTCACCATGACTGAGCCCCGGACCCTAGTGGAGGCCAGAACCTGATCGACCGAGAGGCGGGGCGCGGCGAGTGGAGTCTGTGCCATCCGCGTCATGCTGTTGGTGGTGCGGCCCATCATCTGCGGCCAGGCGATGATCACGCCCGTGAGGGAGAGGATGGCGAGCGGGATCGCGATCCAGAAGCCGACCTGGTGATGCAGATTGCCGTCGAGCGCGGGCTGGCGTTTCCAGCGGAAGCCGCGCGTGACGCTGCCCGAGACAGGCCACCACAGCCAGAGGCCGGTGAGCGATGACAGCAGCATCGCGACGCCGAGCCAGCCGACCACCGCCCGGCCGCTGCCCGGAAGCTGCAGGCTGCCATGGAAGATATGCGCCCAGCGCAGCAGTGGCGATGCCGACAGACCGCAGTCGATCAACCGCCCGCTGGCGGGATCGATCCAGACGCCCAGGCGGAGCGGCGGGCCGCGCATCTTGCTCGGGGCGGGCGAGGTGGCGGTGACCATCACCGGACCCTCGCCGATCCGCAGGCTCACGACCCGGCTGCCGGCGGGCAAGGCCCGCCGCGCGGTGTCGACATAAGAGGAGGCGGGCAGGCTGGCAGCGCCGCTCGCCTGATAATGGGCGGGCTGGAGCATGCGATCGAGCGAATCGTCCCACACCAGCATTGATCCGGTGAAGGATAAAGGGATCAGGATGACCGCCAGGATCAGGCCAATCCATTTGTGCACCTGGAACCAGGCGTCGCGGAATTGAATCTTGGCCATTGACCTATAACTCCGCCCAGCGGCGCAGCAGATTGTGGTAGATTCCGGTCAGGCGGATCAGCGCCGGCGCATCCGGTCCGTTGGTCTGTGACAGATCCTGGATCGATCGGTCGAGATCGAACAACATCGCGCGTGCGGCATGGTCGCGCACCATCGATTGGATCCAGAAGAAGCTCGCCACCCGCTCGCCGCGCGTGACCGGCGTGACCCGGTGCACGGTCGAGGCGGCGTAGAGCAGCATGTCGCCCGCCGCGAGCTTGACCGGAGCATGGCCCTCGGCGAGCAATTCGCCGCCGTCATAGTCATGCGGGTCGCGCAGGAAGAGCGTGGCCGACAGATCGCTGCGGATGCGGAAATCGCTGCCCGCACGGATGCGGATCGCGCTGTCGACATGGTCGCCGAAGCTCTCGCCTTCACCGTATCGATTGAACAAGGGGGGGTAGATCTTGAGAGGCAGCGCCGCGGCGACGAACAAGGGCGAGGCGGCGAGCGCGTCGAGGATGAGATTGCCGAGCGCCTTCGCCTCCGCGCTGCTCTCGGGCAGCTGGCGATTGCGCTTGGCGAGCGCCGACTGATGGCCAGAGGTCGCATTGCCGTCGATCCATTCGGCCGCGTCGAGCCGGGCACGCATCTGCCGCAGCTGGTCGTCGCTCAGCAGATTGGGAATGACGATCATGCCGCACGCTCCTGCAGGGCCGCGATCGCCGAGCCGAATGGCTCGCCGAGCGTCAGCACATGATCAATCATCTGCGCGCGGAAGCGCGGATTGCCATTGTCCCAGGCCAGCGCCATCCAGTGCAGCGCCTGCTCGGTCTCGCCTTCCGCCGCGAGCATGCGCCCATGGTTGAACTGGCCGCGAAAGTCGCCGCCCGCCGCGGCGATGGCATAACGGCGCGCGGCCTCGGCCATGTCCCGTTCGACCACCCAGCCATCCTCGTAGAAGCTGCCCACGAAATTATGCGCCTTGGCAAAGCCATCCGCCGCTGCCTCCTCGAACAGGGCCAAGGCGGTGGGCTTGTCCTCGTCGACGCCCCGGCCGAGCGCGAGCAATGTCGCATAATTATATTTGGCCTGGGTCAGCCCGCGCGCCGCCGCCTGGCGAAACCAGATGGCGGCTTTCGCCTGGTCCCGCCGGACGCCCCAACCCAGATCGTAGCAGCGACCGACCATGTTCGCCGCTTCCAGATGCCCCGCCCGCGCCGCACGTTCGAACCAGGTGAAAGCCTGGGGCTGATCCCGCGCCACGCCGTCGCCGTCGAGCAGCATCTGCCCGAAGCGCGCCTGGGCCTCGGCCGAGCCGGCTTCCGCCGCCGCGCGGACGAAGGCGGCGACCTGATCGCGCGGGCCGGAGAGACGTTGCGCAATCTCCTCCGCCGAGAGGGCGTTGAGCGCGATGATCCCGGTCGGGTCCATCGCGATCAGTAAGCCACGCTCAGCGTGCCGAACACGGTGCGACCCGGTGCGATCGTGGCATAATGGCTGGTATAGGCCTGGCTGAAATAGCGCTTGTCGGTCAGGTTCTGCGCATTGACGCTGAGCTCGACATGCGGCGTCAGCTTATAGGCCGCGCGCGCGTCGAACAGCCAATAAGACGGGATCGAGCGCGCGAGCACGGTGGTCGCGGGCGTGATCGTCACCATGCCGGCGGCATTCTGCGTCGCGATCCGATTGTCTGAATAGCCGCCGAAGACGCGGCCGGTATAGAAGGCGCCGCCGCCAATGGTGAGGCCATGCGCTTCGTAGGTCGACCAGGCCGTGAAGCTGTTCTTCGCCGTTTGCGGGAAGCGCTTGCCGGTGTTGACGGAGGGGACATAGACCGTTTTTGCCGCTTGGGTCCCGACCGCGGCGGCGGTGAGTGTGGTGAAGCCCGCTTCCTCGATCCGGGCGTCGAGATAGGAATAACCGCCGAACAGGCTCCAGCCCTTGGCGAGACGCCCGTTGAAGCCGATCTCGAACCCCTTCACGCACTTCTTGCCGATGAAGGCGACCGTGTTGGCGTCGATCGCGACGCGGCTGTTGCTGCTTTCGGTGCGGAAGACGGCGGCGGTGAGCAGCAATTTGTCGCCGATCAGCCCGGTCTTCACGCCCGCCTCGAGCGAGCGCGTCTTCTCGGGCTTGAGCTGGTCGAGCAAAGGCGTGACGCTGGTGCCGAGCGCATTCTGCTCCTGCCCCTCGCCGAGCAGGCTGTTGGGCGGGATCACCGACGTCGCATAACTGACGTAGAGGCTCGTATCCTTGCGCGGCTTGGCGACGAGACCGCCCTGCCAGCTCCAAACATGGTCGGTGCGCTTGAGATCGATCACGGGTGCGGTCTGGCTGGCCTGGGGCGGGCGCACGTCGGAGGTGAAATCGTCGTGGCGCAGCCCGACATTGGCAATCAGCCAATCGTCATAGCTGATCGAATCGAACAGATAGGCCGCGTGCGTCAGCCCCTTATTGTACGTGTTCTGCCAGTCCGGCGCGCGCGTGATCGGCGTGGGCGTCGCAGACGTGTCGCTGGCATAATTGACCCACGGATCGTCGGGATTGGCGCCGACCAGCGGCGCGCAATAGAAACGTGCGAGCGTGTTGGCATTGCAGCGCGGGCTGATGGTCGATCCGGTCGCGAGCAAATAGGTGCCTCGACGCGCATCCTCGCTCGAATATTCCAGGCCGGCAGCCAGATCGTGACGGAAAGGCCCGGTGCGGAATTTGGCAGTCAGGTCGAGCTGGTCCATCAGGCTGTCGGTCTTGCCGACGCGCGTATTGGCGCGGCGCCAGACATAACCGCCGCTCGTATATTGGGTGACGCCGTTCACCACGGGGTTGGTGGTCGTGGTGCCGACGACATTGCCCGTCGAATCGTCGGGCAGCAGGAAGATATAGCCCTGCCAGGTGTGGCTGAAGCGCGCGGTGTTGCGGATCGTCACCGCGTCGGACAGATCATGCTCGACGCGGAAGGTCAGCTGGTCCGTATTCGATTTGCGGAAATCGCGGTCCTTCAGCCCATAGAAGGTCGAATAAGGCACGGTCAGCGACTGGCCGCCGCGGGTGGTGACGTGATGCACCGGCTCAGAGAGGACGAAGTCGCCCGCCGGTGCGTTGCACACGGTCGCGGTGCAGACATAGGTGTAGGGCAGGCCGCTGTCGGGCAGCTCGTTCGTATGCAGGTGATAATAAGCCGCGGTCAGACGGGTCGGCGTGCCCAGCCCGATCGTGATCGACGGGGCGATGCCCCAGCGCTTCTGCCAGATGGCGTCGCGCCCGGCGACGTCCTGGTCATGCCATAGGCCCTCGATTCGCGCGGCGATGATCGGCGTGAGCAGCCGGTTCACGTCGAAGGTGGCGCGCTTGTAGGCGGCATTGCCGACGCTCAGGTCGCCGCGCGCGAAATCCTGCAGCTTGGGCAGTTTGGAGATGATGTTGATCGTGCCCCCGGCCGATCCGCGTCCGCCGAGCACGCTGTCCGATCCCTTGACCACCTCGACCTGCTCGACCGCGAACACCTCGCGCGTCTGCGCGCCGATGTCGCGCACGCCGTCGAGATAGGCTGAACCCTGGCTGTCGAAGCCGCGGATGAAGGGTCGGTCGCCAATCGGATTGCCGCCCTCGGCCGCGCCGAACGTGATGCCGGGGACGGTGCGGAGCGCATCGACCAGGGTCTGCGAACCCGTGTCCTTGATCAATGTCTCGGGCAGAATGGTGATCGATCGCGGCGTGTCGATCACCGGCTTGGTGAGCTTCACATTGGCCGACTGGTCCTGATGCTGGCCGGTGACGACGATATCGCCCTCGGCGGCCGCGTCGATCGCACCGGCGCCCTCGACCAGCGGCTCGCCCGCGGCGTGCGCTGAGGAGACGAAGCCGACGCAAGACAAAGCCAGGAAAGCGGGCCGGGGCCAGCTGGTCGGACGAGTCTCGGCGACGGACATGGGACCCTTTCGTGTCGTTTCGGTAATGCTGTGATTGTCCGCTAATGAGAGTCGTTCGCAGCGTCAACCTTATTGCGACTTATTCTCATTTTCGCACGATAGGATCGCGATCGACGGGCAGAAACAAGCCCTGCTGGGCGGGGGCGCAGCCGTGCGTGTGCGGCGTTGCCGCAACGATTGTGGCCCGGATGCCGCTTCTTCGGCGCCTGGAGGCTTGCCTTGGCGCCGCCCGGCCCCCAATCTTGAGTCATGTTGCGTCAATATGAGCTGGTCGACCGGGTGCTCGGTTACGATCCCGAGGCCGACGAGGCCCTGCTCAACCGCGCCTATGTCTTCTCGATGGCGGCGCACGGTTCGCAGAAGCGTGCCAATGGCGATCCTTATTTCAGCCATCCGATCGAAGTGGCCGGCATCCTGACCGACCTTCACCTCGACGATGAGACGATCGCGACCGCGATCCTGCACGACACGGTCGAGGATACGCTCGCCACGCCCGAGCAGATCGAGAAGACGTTCGGGCCGTCGGTCGCGCGGCTGGTGGACGGCGTGACCAAATTGTCGAAGATCGAGGCGCAAAGCGACAATGAGCGCGCGGCCGAGAATCTGCGCAAATTCCTGCTCGCCATGTCGGACGACATCCGCGTGCTGCTGGTCAAGCTGGCCGACCGGCTGCACAATATGCGGACGCTGAAATTCATCCCGTCCGAAGAGAAGCGGCGCCGCATCGCGCGCGAAACGATGGACATCTATGCCCCGCTCGCCGAGCGGATCGGCATGTACGAGTTCATGAAGGAGATGCAGACGCTCGCCTTCGCCGAGCTCGAGCCCGACGCCTATGATTCGATCACCAAGCGGCTGGAGCAGCTCAAGAAGGGCGGCGGCGATCAGGTCGCGCGCATTTCATCCGGGCTTCGGCTGATGCTGGCGCAGAAGGGGATCAAGGCCGACGTCGAGGGGCGCGAAAAGCATCCTTACTCGATCTGGCGCAAGATGACGGAGCGCCACATCAGCTTCGAGCAATTGTCGGACATCATGGCGTTCCGCGTGATCGTCGAGGATGTCGAGCAATGCTATCGCGCGCTGGGGCTGCTGCACGAGCGCTGGCCGATGGTTCCGGGGCGGTTCAAGGACTATATCTCGACCCCCAAGCGCAACGGCTATCGATCGCTCCACACCACCGTCATCCATCACGAGCAGGTACGGATCGAGATTCAGATCCGCACAGCCAAGATGCACGCCGAGGCTGAGTTCGGCGTCGCCGCGCACTGGGCCTACAAGACCGGCGGCGTGATCCAGCCCGACGTCAATTCGCGCTGGATCCGCGATCTGGTCGAGATTCTCGATCATGCGGCAAGCCCCGAGGAGCTGCTCGAACATACGCGCATGGCGATGTACCAGGATCGGATCTTCGCTTTCACGCCGCAGGGCGAGCTGATCCAGCTGCCCAAGGGCGCGACCCCGATCGACTTCGCTTATGCGGTGCACACCGATCTCGGCGATCAGACGGTCGGTGCCAAGATCAACGGCCGGGTCGTGCCGCTCCGCACCGAAATCCAGAATGGCGACCAGGTCCAGATCTTGCGCTCCAAGGCGCAGGAGCCACAGCCGGCCTGGATGAACATCGCCGTCACCGGCAAGGCGCGCGCCAAGATCCGCCGATTCGTGCGGCAGAAGGAACATGCCGAGAATATCGCGCTCGGCCGGCGCTTCTATGACGCGATCGTCGCGCGCATGCCGACCAGCCTCAAGCCAGATGCACTCGACGAAGCGGTCAAGCGGCTGAAGCTGCCCGACGCCGACAAATTGATGGAGAATATCGCGCGCGGCACGCTCACCGATGCGCAGGTGATGGAAGCGCTGATGCCGGGCTCGAGCGGCGAGGCAAAGAGCATCCATCCGACCCAGCAGAGCGTGATCTCGATGAAGGGACTGACGCCCGGCGTCGCCTTCACGCTGGCGCCCTGCTGCACGCCGGTGCCGGGCGACCGCATCGTCGGCGTCCGCCATGCCGATGCGCCGGTCGAGGTGCATGTGATCGAATGCCCCGTTCTCCAGGCCGCGCCGGAGGAGGATTGGGTCGATCTCGCCTGGGGCGACGGCAGCGACGGCGGCACCGCTCGGCTGCAGGTGATCGTGCGCAACCAGCCCGGCTCGCTTGGCGTGATGGCGGGCATTCTCGGCAGCCAGGGCGCCAATATCGTCAACATCAACCTCGCCGAACGCGACGAGAGCTTCCATACTTTCCATGTCACGATCGAGGTACATGACGTCGCGCACCTGATGCGCATCATCGCGGCGCTGCGCGCGGCGGAAGCGGTCGTCAGCGCCGAACGGCTCGAACCGCAGGCGATGGCGGCGGCCTGACTAACCTCTCCCCTTGGGGAGAGGGACCAGCCGCGAAGCGGCGGGGGTGACGGCACGGACCGCGAGGTTGGGTAGGAACCCATGAGGCACTTGCCCTCACCCTCCCATTGCTTCGCAATGGGCCCCTCCCTCTCCCTTAGGGGAGAGGGTTACCTCACATCCTTGGCGACGGCATCGAGCAGGCCGTTGACGAAACCCGTCTCGCGCTTGTCGTAGAAGGCGTCGGCCACATCGACATATTCGGTGATGACGCTCGGCGTCGGCACGTCGGCGCGGGCAAGCAGTTCGTAGGTGCCGGCGCGCAGGATCGCGCGCATCGGACGGTCGAGGCGGGCGAGGTTCCAGCCAGCGCTCAATCGAGCGGAAATCCTCGCGTCGATCTCGTCGCGGCGTGCATCCACACCGCGTACCACGTCGTCGAAGAAATCGACCTCGGCATCGGCATATTCGACATCCTCGATCGTCTTGCCGAGCCGGTGCTGGTGGAATTCGTCGAGCAGCCGTGCGAGCGGCGTGCCCTCCATCTCCTGCTGATAGAGTGCCTGCACCGCCGCGAGGCGCGCGGCGGAGCGCGACTGCGCGCGCGGGCGGCGGCTCACAGCCGCACCTCGACCGAGGCGGCATGCGCAGGCAGGCCTTCGGCATGCGCCAGTGCGACCGCGGCGGGGCCGATCGCGGCGAGGCCTGCCTCAGTGCAGGCGATGAAGCTGGTCCGTTTCATGAAATCGAGCACTGAAAGTCCGGAAGCGAAGCGCGCGCGGCGCCCGGTGGGCAAGACGTGGTTTGGGCCGGCAATATAATCGCCGATCGCCTCCGGCGTATGCCGGCCGAGGAAGACCGACCCGGCATGCCGCACGCGATCGAACAAGGCCTGGGGATCGTCGACCGCAAGCTCGAGATGTTCGGGGGCGAGCCGGTCGACCAGGGGCATGGCCCCGTCAAGCGTCGGCACCACGATCACCGCGCCATTCGCTTCCCAGGCGGCGGCGGCGGTGTTGCCGGTGGCGAGGCTCGAAAGCTGCTCGGCCACGGCCCGCTCCACCGCGCCGGCGAAGTCGGCGTCGTCGGTAAACAGGATCGATTGGCTGGTCGGATCATGCTCGGCCTGGCTCAGCAGGTCGGCGGCGATCCAGGCCGGGTCATTCGCGCCATCGGCGACGACGACGATCTCGGACGGGCCCGCGACCATGTCGATCCCGACGACGCCATAGAGCTGGCGCTTGGCCTCCGCGACCCAGGCATTGCCCGGGCCGACCACCACGTCGACCGGACGGATATGGTCGGTGCCGTAAGCGAGCGCGGCGATCGCCTGCGCGCCGCCCACGCGCCATATTTCGTCGACACCCGCAATCTCGGCTGCGGCAAGCACGAGGGGATTGATCTCGCCCTTCGGCGTCGGCGTCACCATCACCACCCGCTCGACACCGGCGACACGCGCGGGAATGGCATTCATCAGCACGGTCGAAGGATAAGCGGCGCGCCCGCCCGGCACATAAAGGCCCGCCGCGTCGACCGCGCGCCAGCGTGCGCCGAGGCGGACCCCCACCCTATCGGTCGAATCGCGATCCGACGGCTTCTGAGCTTCGTGATAGATGGCGATGCGTTCGGCCGCGAGTTCGATCGCGCGCCGGAGTTCAGGATCGAGCGTGTCGAGCGCGGCACGGCGTTCAGCCTTGCCGATCTCCCAGCCCGAGGCATCCAGATCGTGTCCGTCGAACCGCGCGGTATAGTCCTTGAGCGCCGCATCGCCCTCGGCGCGGACGCGCGCAACGATCGCGCCGACATCGCGCGAGACGTCGGCATCGGCCTCGCGCCGCGCATTCACGAGCGCGGCGAAAAGGGAATCGAATTGGGGATCGGAGGCGGACAGCCGCAACATAGCGCGGCGGGCTTTAGGGGTGTTGGGGGAGCGGGGCAACCTCGGCCGCGTCCCGCCTTCTCGGCGGCGGCAATGAGGAGGCGCCGACAAGCCCGACACGGTCGTAGGACAACAGGAAGAACCGGCGTCGCGGGCTCGGCTCGGACGATGCCATGGGCGGTGCGTCCGCGGTGCCACCTGCCGCCATCCCGCCGGCCCGGAGGCGACGCCCGCCCGCATGTCCCTTATCGTTCGACGACAAGAACAGGATCGCGACCAGCAGGTGGACCAGGATGACGAGGCCGAGCACATAATGTCTCGTCCTTACCTGTCCGCCCGCAGACTGCATCCGTCACCTATGCGACAAGATCGATGGTGCTGAGATTATCGCACTTTGGCCCGTTGGTTTACCGCGATTTTGGACCGCCAGATGATCCGATCCGGCGCCCAATCACCGCCAGCCGGTCGTCAGGCGGTGATTGTCGCTCCGGCGGCTTCGCGGAAGGCTTCGATCAACGGCAGGACTTCGCGCGCGCGGGTCTTGAAGGCGGCCCGGTTGACGATCAGGCGGGCGGAGACCTGCGCGATCGTCTCGACTTCCACCAGGCCGTTTTCGGCGAGCGTGCGGCCGGAGGAGACCAGGTCGACGATCCGGCTCGACAGGCCCAGCACCGGGGCGATCTCCATCGCGCCGTTCAGCTTGACGCATTCGGCCTGGACGCCGCGCGCCTCAAAATGGCGGCGGGTGACATTGGGATATTTGGTCGCGACGCGCACATGGCTCCAGCCGCGCGGATCGTCCTTTGCCGCCATGTCGGCGGGCTCGGCGACCGAGAGGCGGCAATGGCCGATATTGAGGTCGACCGGCGCATAGAGCTCCGAATAATCGAACTCCATCAGCACGTCGGATCCGACGATGCCGAGTTGGGCCGCACCATGCGCGACGAAGGTGGCGACATCGAAGGCGCGCACCCGGATCAGGCCGATATCGTCGCGATTGGTGGCGAAGCGCAGCGCGCGACTATTTTCGTCCGCGAACGCCGCCTCGGGGGTGATGCCGGAACGCGCGAACAGCGGCATCACCTCGGAGAGGATGCGCCCCTTGGGAATGGCGATGATGATCGGCCCGGCCATAGCGGGCGGGCTTTAGGGACGATGCGCGCGAGGGGCAACCCGCACTCCGGGACTCGGTCAAGGCTGGGGTGGGGAAAGACGTCCCGGCGTTGCCGCCATGCCCCCCGGCAGGACCATATGGGCCGCCGGGACGTCTTCCTGCGTCGCCACCGGGGAAAGGAAGCGGGACGCATAACAATCACACGCAAGTAAGACTGGATACGCAACTGGAACATGGGATCGGGGAGAGATCCTGCGCATCGTTTGCCCCAATCCGGGCACACCCGACATTGGGAATGTTCCGTAAGGGAAATCCCGTAATTGCCCCCGGAAAGTTACGGGGCCTCACGAACGGCGGCGCAGCGGCACGACCTTGCTCGTGGTCGCGATGCGTTGGATCGCGCGGGCGAGTTGCGCCTGGGTGAAGGGCTTGGCCAGGACCGGGCATTGGCCGGCTTCGTCCGCCGTCATTTCGGCGAAACCGCTGACGATCAGACATGGCAGATCGGGCCATTTGCGATGCACTTCGGCCATGAGCTGCAACCCGGTCATGCTCGGCATGAGCTGGTCGGTCACGATCAGGTCGGGGCCGAAGCCTTTTGCCAATTGCGCGAGCGCCTCCTCGCCCGACAAGGCCAGGCTCACCTCGTGGCCGAGATCCTCGAGCACGGCACCGGTATTGGCCAGCACCAGCCGGTCGTCATCGACCACCAGGATCCGGTGAGCCGACGCCGCGGATGAAACGGGGGCGGCTTCGCCTGCGTCGGGTGCCAGGTCGACCTGCGCAGCGATCGGCAGATAGAGCTGCACATTGGTGCCCTCGCCGACATTGCTCTGGAGCACGAGCTTGCCGCCCGACTGCGCGGCAAGGCCCTGCACCATCGACAGGCCGAGGCCCGTGCCTTTGCCCAGTCCCTTGGTGGTGAAGAAGGGGTCGCTCGCACGCGCCAGCGTGTCGGGATCCATGCCATGACCGGAATCCGCGAGGCTGAGCTTCACATAGCGTCCCGGCGGCAGTCCGTCGGGAAGTGCTGCGGGGGAGTCTATCTCTTCCGCCATGATGTCGAGCGCGCCGCCCTCCGGCATCGCATCGCGCGCATTCACCGCCAGATTGAGCAGGGCCATTTCGAGCTGATTCGCATCCACCTGTGCGGGCGGCAGATGCAGCGGGAAGTGGGTCCGCACGCGCACCGTCGGTCCAAGCGAACGTTGCAGAAGGTCGGTCATGCCGCGCACCAGCACCGGCACATCGACCGGCGCCGGGCGCAGATCCTGCCGCCGGGCGAAGGCGAGCAGACGTTGCGTGAGCGCCGCGCCGCGCTGCGCACCCTCCAGCGCGCTTTCGACCAGCCGCGCCATCCGTTCATCCTGCGGAAGCCGTTTCCGCAGCAACTCCAGATTGCCCATCACCACCGCGAGCAGATTGTTGAAATCATGGGCGATGCCGCCGGTGAGCTGGCCGATCGCCTCGATCTTCTGCGCCTGTCGAAGCGCCTCCTCGGCCTGCTTGCGCTCGGTAACGTCGGTGAGCCCGCCCAACACGTGGAGGAAATGCCCCTCGCCATCGCGTTCGACCTTGAAGGTCGAGACGACGTCGCGAAACTCGCCCTGCTTGGTGACGATCCGATAGTCGCAGGGATCGAGCCGATCATGCTCGATCAAGGTCGGCCAATCGACCTGGCGCGCGCGGCGGGCCGATTCCTCGGTCAGGAAATTGATCAGCGGGCGGCCCAACACCTCGTCCTCGCGGTAACCGAGCAGATCGAGCCAGGTCTGGCTGACCTGCTCGATCCGCCCCTCGCGATCGAGCGAGTGAAGCGGCAGCGGCGTGCCGCGATAGAGCGAGCGGAAGCGTTCCTCGCTCGCGCGCAGCGCCTCCGCCTCGCGCCGGGCGAGATGCGCGAAATGGCGGTCGAACATGGCGGCGACCAGCGCCAGGAACAGGATCAGGAAGCTGGTGGCGGCGACCGCGACCGCAAGCGATGCCTGACCCACGCTCGACCGGCTCTGCGCGAAATCCACGCCGGGATGCGCAGTGAACACGGCTGCGCGCATGCCGGCATAATGCATGCCCGCGATCGCGACCCCCATCAGGATCGCCGCGCCGATCCGTTGCGCCTGACCGCTTTGCCGTGCCGCCAGCCACAAAGCGGCGACGGCCGCGCCGATCGCGATCAAGACCGACAATGCGAGCCAAAGATGATCGTAGCGGAGATCCGCCGCCATCCGCATTGCCGCCATGCCCATATAGTGCATGCCGACCACGCCCAGCCCCATGAACAGGCCCGCAGCGGCGATCATCGCGCGCGAATCGGGTGCGCGCACCATCACCACGAACCCCGCCCCGGTCACGGCGACCGCGAGCAGCAGCGACAATATGGTGAGACCTGGATCATAGCTGACGGTCATGCCCGGCATGCTGAAGGCGAGCATGGCGACGAAATGCATCGCCCAGATGCCGCCGCCCATCGCCACGGCGGCGGCACTGAGCCAGATGCGGCGGATCCACCCCCGCGAGGCGTGGATCCTGCCGGCCAGGTCGAGCGCGGTGTAAGAAGCGAAGATCGCGATCAGCACCGACAGCACGACCAGGATCGAGTCGTTCGTCCCGACGATGGTCATGGCGTGCGCGACACTAACCCAAGGACGAACCAAAGCAAGGTCCGTATCGGCCTTATCTTGCCCTGTGTTGCCGCGCGCGCGTTGGACGGGATTGGAGATCCAGCCGCCTGAAGCCGATTCGAGACGCCTCTCGGGCCGTCATCCGGCGAATGCCGGGATCCATCTCCCCACTTCGAGCCCAGCCGCAAACACGGGAGATGGATGCCAGCTTGCGCTGGAGTGACGATAAAGGGTGAGCTGGCGATCAGAGTTCCTGCGTCGTCGGGCGGAACAGGATCTCGTTCACATCGACATAGTCCGGCTGGCTGATCGCGAAGGCGACCATGTCGGCGAAGGCGCTCGCGGGAATGGCGGTCGCGGCATAGAAATCGCGCATTCCCTTGGCGACGTCGGGCTCGGTGATGCTGTCGGCGAGTTCTGATTCGACTGCGCCGGGCGAGATGATCGTGGTGCGGATATTGTAAGGCTTCACCTCCATCCGCAGCCCTTCGGAGATCACGCGCACCGCCGACTTGCTCGCGGCATAGACCGCGCTGCCCGGCCGCACCTTGTGACCCGCGACCGACGAGACGTTGATGATGTGCCCGCTTTTCTGCGCCTGCATGTGCGGCAGCGCGGCGCCGATGCCGTAGAGCACGCCCTTGATGTTGACGTCGATGATGCGGTTCCAATCCTCGACCTTGACGCGTTCGAGCGGCGAATGCGGCATCAGCCCGGCATTGTTGATCAGCACGTCGATCCGCCCGTGCGTCGCGACCGCATGGTCGACCAGTTGCTTCACCTGATCGAACGACGTGACGTCGGTCCGGACGACCGCCCGATCGCCCAGGTCGAGCTCCCTGCTCAGGTCGTGCAGCCGATCGAGGCGGCGCGCGCCCAGCACCAGCTTCGCGCCATGGGCCGCCAGCAGTCGCGCGGCCGCTTCGCCGAGCCCGCTGCTGGCGCCGGTGATGACGATCACCTTGTCCTGGATATTCTGCATCGTTCTTCCTTCAGCGGTTGATCATCGCCATGGTTTCGGCCGGATAGCGTGCGCCCTCGATCTCGACGCTGTCGGCCGCGCGGCCGATCGCGGCCAGATCGTCCGGTGACAACTCGATCGATGCCGCGCCCAGATTCTCGTCGAGCCGGCTGAGCTTGGTCGTGCCCGGGATCGGCACGATCCAGGGCCTTTGCGCGAGCAGCCAGGCGAGCGCGATCTGGGCCGGCGTGGCGCGCTTGGCGGCGGCGATCTGCGCGATCAGGTCGACCAGTTTCTGGTTGGCCGCGCGCGCCGCCTCGTTGAAGCGCGGCAGGCTGTTGCGGAAATCGTTGCTCTCGAACTTGGTATCGACGCCGATCTTGCCGGTCAGGAACCCGCGGCCGAGCGGACTATAGGGCACGAAGCCGATCCCCAGCTGCTCGAGCGTCGGCAATATCTCGGCCTCGGGCTCGCGCCACCACAGGCTATATTCGCTCTGCAGCGCGGTGACCGGCTGGACCGCATGCGCGCGGCGGATCGTCTCCACGCCGGCTTCCGACAGGCCGAAATGCCGCACCTTGCCCTCGCGGATCAGCTCGCCGACCGTGCCCGCCACATCCTCGATCGGCACGTCCGGATCGACCCGATGCTGGTAGAAGAGGTCGATCACGTCGGTCCTGAGCCGCTTGAGGCTGGCCTCGGCCACGGCGCGGATATGGTCGGGGTGGCTGTTCACCCCCGTGCGCCGGCCATCCTCGATCCGGAAGCCGAACTTGGTCGCGATCACGACCTTGTCGCGGATCGGGGCGAAGGCTTCGCCCAGCAATTCCTCATTCTTGAATGGCCCGTAAATCTCGGCCGTGTCGAAGAAGGTGACGCCACGCTCGACCGCAGCGTGGAGCAGCGAGACCATCTGCTTCGTGTCGGGCGCGGTGCCGTAGGCGAAGCTCATGCCCATGCAGCCGAGGCCGAGGGCGGAGACTTCAAGTCCGTTGGTTCCGAGGATGCGTTTCTGCATTTCGACACTCCTTGGGTTTGATCGGCGCTTCATCTAGGCGCCGCGCGGCCAAGCGATTAGATAGTGAAATCGGCATGCTCCTATGAGAATGGCTCATAAATGCCGCGCGCCAACGTCAACGATCTGCTCGCCTTCCTCGCGGTCGCGCGCGAACGCAGCTTCACCCGAGCGGCGGCGCAAATGGGCGTCTCGCAATCGGCGCTCAGCCACACGATCCGCGGGCTGGAGGAGCGGCTGGGGCTGAGATTGCTGACCCGCACTACGCGCAGCGTCGCGCCGACCGAGGCGGGCGAACGTCTGCTGCGCAATGTCGGTCACCATTTCGACGAGATCGAGGCCGCCATCGATTCGCTGAGCGAACTCAAGGAAAGGCCTTCGGGCACGATCCGGATCAACAGCAGCGAATATGCCGCCGAGACTTTGCTATGGCCGAAGCTCGCCGAGTTCCTGCCGCATTATCCGGACGTGAAGGTGGAGATCTGGGCCGATTATATGCTGGCGGATATCGTCGCCGAGCGGTTCGACGCGGGCGTGCGACTGGGTGAGCAGGTGGCCAAGGATATGGTCGCGGTGCGGATCGGACCGGACGAGCGATTCCTGGTCGTCGGCTCGCCTGCTTATCTCGCCGGGCGCGAACGCCCGCGCCACCCGCAGGACCTGCTCCAGCATTGCTGCATCAATTTGCGGCTGCCCACGCTCGGCGGGCTTTACGCGTGGGAGTTCGAAAAGGACGGCCACCCGCTCAAGGTCCGGGTCGAGGGGCAGCTCGTCTTCAATGCCCTGCCGCCGATCCTGAAGGCCGCGGTGGCGAGCTTCGGCCTGGCTTTCCTGCCGCAGGACATGGTGCGCCCGCACGTCGCCGCCGGGCGGCTTGAGGCGGTGCTGGAGGACTGGACGCCGCCCTTCCCGGGCTATCATCTCTATTATCCGAATCGTCGCCAGCAATCGCCGGCCTTCGCCTTGCTGGTGGAGGCGTTGCGCTATCGCGGATAGGTCATTTGCGCTGGCGGATCGGTCTCCTTTGCCCAGACATAGGTGCCATCGGGCAGTTGGACCGTACGGTGACTATATTCGGTTGCGGCCCAGGCGCGTTCGAGCCGCTCCTGCGCTTTCTCGCACAGCAAGCGAAGCACGATCGACTCCGCATCATTGTCTTCGGGGCATCCCATTGGCCGGCTGAACGCCGCAGTCGCGCCGGAGGTCCGGATCGCGCCGTTTCCGAGCCGAAAAATCGTGGTTACTGCCAAGATATCGAAGCGGCACCGGCCGGTCAGGTCTCCCCGGGCGCCTTGGCGACGATGGCAAGCGCATGGACGCGTTCCGCCAGCAGCGGCGCCAGGGCCTGGTTGACCAGCCGGTGGCGCTGCACGCGGGTCTTGCCGGCAAAGGTGGTCGCCACGATCTCCACCGTGAAGTGGCTCTCGCCGCGCGGATCATGCCCGGCATGGCCGCGATGCTTGGCGCTGTCGTCGATCACGGCGAGCCGTTCGGGCGACAAGGCGGCACGCAGCCTTTTTTCGATCTCGGCCGCGACCGGCCCCGTGGGAGTTTCGCTCATTCGCCTTATATAGAGGGGGCTTGAGGGAGATTCACGCGTTGGCCGACGCCAAACGACAACCACGCTTTCACGGCCGCGTGCCGGGCGCCCGCCATTGCAGCCATCCCGGCTGCACCGAAGCCGGCGAATTCCGCGCCCCGCCCGAGGAAGGACCCCGGTCGGGCTATAACGGTCCGGCCGAGTGGCGCTATTTCTGCCTGGATCATGTCCGCGAGTTCAACGCGGGCTACAATTTCTTCAACGGCATGACCGCGGACGAAATCCATGCCCAGCAGCGGCCCTATGCCGGCTGGGAACGCGAGACGCGCGCTTTCTCGGCCACCGCGCAGGGCGGCACGCCGCGCTGGGCCGATTTCATCGATCCCCTGGACGCGATCCAGGCGCGCTACGGCAGCGGCCGGCAAAGCCCGCGCAAGGACGGCACCCCTTTGAGCGACGCCGATCGCCGCGCGCTCAAGGTGCTGGGGCTTGAGGCGGATTCCGACCGGCGAGCCCTCCGCCAGCGTTATTCGGAACTGGTCCGCCGCTATCACCCCGACCGCAATGGCGGCGACCGCGCGCATGAGAAGAAGCTGCAGCAGGTGATCGACGCGTACACATTGCTCAAGAAGGCGCCTGCTTTCGCCTGAGGGCAGAATTAGTCGCCACCCCCATACGTCACCCCGGCGAAAGCCGGGGTCCATCTCCTGAGCCGGCGACTTGGCCTGACAGTCAGGAGGTGGAGGAGGTGGATGCTGGCATTCTCGAGCATGACGGCAGCTTGGAAAGGCTCTCAGCCGCGCCGCACCAGATGCACGCCATTCTCCTGCTGCTCGAACGTCCGGCGACTGGAGCGCGCTGGCCTGAGTTTCAGTCGTAATTCAACTTGGGGAAATAATCCCCGCGTCCCTCCGGGCTCATGTCGAGCAGGCCCCACAAGGGATCGACCAGGTCGCCCGCGCGATGATGCTGGCCCGGATCCTCCGGCGCATAGGTCATCTCGCTTCCCCAGAAATGGCGGACCGTGGCGCCATCCTTGCGGAAGACATTGAACATCGGTTCGTCCCAATTCCGGCCAGGCTCATAGCCCCGCGCCTCGCGCATGGCCAAGGGCAGGCCTGCGGTGTTGCCGTGATAGTCCGCGGTGTAACTGCCGAGATCCGAGAGCGGGATGAGATGCTTCCAGCCGCGCTGCCCCATCCAGGCGGCGATCCGCGCGACCGGGGATCGCGTGACGACGTAGATCGGGAAACGCGGATTGGCGTGGCGTGCGCTGCCGTCGAGCGCGTCCAGCATGTGCGTGCATCCCGGACAGGGTTGGTCGCGCTCGGGCCCGTACATGAAGCTGTAGAGCAGGATCGAGGGATGCTCGCCGAACAGCGCGGAAAGCGTCACCGTCTCGGGCATCAGGTTCGCGCCAATCCGCTCGAACGCATAATCGATCGGGACCGCGCCGCCGGGCGGGAGTGCTCGACGCATCGCGGCGACGCGCTCGATCTGGCGCCTGAGTTCGATCTCGGCATCGAGCAGGGCGTTACGGGCGACGCGATAATCCGCGCTCTCATTGGGGAAAATCAGCCGTTCCATGGGATGCTCCTCAGCCCTCCCGCTTCATCCGCTCTTGCCGCCGCTTCTCGGCCTCGCTCGGTTCCGGCAGCTGGAAGCTGCCGATCGGCACCGCGCCCGCCGGTTCGTAGGTCGCGATCGTGGCGCCGGTGGTCGAGACCTGATGGTTGATCAGCCGCCATGCCGATGACGGCGTGCCCTGGCCGAATAGCCGCTTGCCCTGGCCGAGCACGACCGGGAAGGTGATCAGGGACAGACGGTCGATCAGCGCGGCGGCGAGCAATTGCGGATAGAGCGTACTGCTGCCCTGGATCAGCAGATCGGGCCCTTCGCTCGGCTTGAGCACCGCCACGTCGTTGATGCCGGCAAGGCGCTGGCTGTTGGTCCAGTCGAGCGGCTCATGCCCATGCGTCAGCACATATTTCCGGCAGCGGTCGAAGGCCTGTCCGATCGGGTCGTCGGGGCCGACATAGGGCCAATGCGCCGCGAAGATGTCGTAGGTCTTGCGGCCGAGCAGCAGGTCGAACGGCTGCGCAAACAGCGCGCCGATCGCATCGCCCATCAGCTCGTCCCACATGGTGACGGACCAGCCGCCGAGCGTGAAACCCTGCGTCCAATCCTCGGTCGGGCCGCCCGGCGCCTGCATCACGCCGTCCAGCGACTGGAAGACGCTGCCGATCAGCTTACGCATCGACGCCCTCGCCGGCATAAGCCCTCTCCAGCGCGGCGATGTCGATCTTGGACATCTGCATCATCGCCTGGAACGCGCGCCTGGATGCCGCCGGGTCGCTGCCGCCCATCATATCCAGCAGCCGCTGCGGCGTGATCTGCCAGGACAGGCCGAACTTGTCGGTGATCCAGCCGCACTGGCTGGCCTTGCCGCCGGACGCGATGATCGCATCCCAATAGCGGTCGGTCTCTGCCTGGTCCTTGGTGTGGACGATGAAGGAGACCGCCTCGCTGAACTTGAACATCGGGCCGCCGTTCAGGCCGAGGAATTTCTGCCCCATCACGGTGAATTCGACCGTGATCACATTGCCGGCCTTGCCGTCGGGATAATCGGCGGGGGAGCGATTGACCGCGTCGACCGACGAATCGGGGAAGATCGAGGCGTAGAGATTGGCGGCTTCCTCGGCGGTGCCGTCATACCAGAGGCAGGGGGTGATGCGGGTCATTATCCTCTCCTTCGTTGATCAACGCAGCCAGGCGCGGATGCCCGGCCCGAACCAGGCCTCGCCGAGCAAGAGCGCGACAAGACGGAGCTGGGTCGCGGTCACGACGCCCAGCAGAGCGGTCAGCAGGATCGCGATCCCGCCCGAAATCCAGCCGGCGACCGCCCTGCGCTCCGTCACGGTCGAGCGATGAAGTGCGGCGGTCGCCATGGCTCATCTCCTCACTTGCGGGGGCCGACGGCGCAGACGAAAGCGCCCTGCGGATCGGCGAGCTGGATGATCCAGGCGCCACCAGGCACTTCCATCGGCCCGTTGAGGATCGTGCCGCCATTGGCCTGGACCCGCGTCACGGTCTCGTCGATGTCCTCGACGCCGAAATAATAACCCCAGGACGGCGGCACATGGTCCGGCGCCTTCATCATGCCGCCGATGTCGACACCATCGGCCTGGAACAGCTGGTAATCGCCCATCGGGCCCATCGGCATGGTCTGGCCCTTGGTCCAGCCATATTGACCGGCATAATAATCGAAGGCGGCGACCGGGTCGGGGCTGTACAGTTCGTGCCAATTGCCATGGCCGGGCTTGGCCTGGTCGAACGCCTCGCTCTTCTGGTCGCTATAGCCCTGGATGATCGCATAGCCGACGCCCTGCGGATCGCCGATCAGGCCGATCTTGCCCACACTCGGTATGTCCATCACGCGATGGATCGTAGCGCCAGCCGCCTTGGCTTTCTCGACCGCGGCGTCGCAGTCGCCCACGCCGACATAGCCGAGCCAGAAGGGCTTGGGCATGCCTTCGGGCAACGGCATCAGCCCGCCGACGCCTTTGCCCGCCATCGAGAAGATGCGGTATTCCTGAGCCCCGCCCTCGCCTTCGAACGGCGCGGCGGTCCAGCCGATCACCTTGCCGTAGAAATCCTGCGCCGCATCGAGATCGGTCGTGCAGAGCTCATACCAGACGAAATTGTCGCTCATCGTGCTTCTCCCTCATCCGTATCCAGTGCCACCACGAACCCGCCGAAGATGAGACGTTTCATGTCGAAGGGCATGGCATCCTTCGGGTTCATCCTGTCGTCGGCCATCACCTTGGCCATGCCCGCATCGCGTGCCTCCTTCGACGGCCACACGATCCAGGAGAAAGCGATGGTCTCGCCTTCCTCGGCAGCGACCGCGCGGTAGAAGTCGGTCACCTTCCCATGCGGCACGTCGTCGCTCAGGCATTCGACCACGCGGGTCGCACCATGCTCGCGGAAGATGTCAGCCGCGTTGCGCGCCATCGTGACATAAGCGTCCCGCTGGCCCGGCAGCACCGGGACCACGAATCCGTCGATGTAAGCCATTGAAAGTCTCCAATGATGGCCGCGTCAGGCGGCCTGCATCCGTTCCCGCGGCGCCATTGCCGCTTCATCCGTCCAGGCCGCTTCCCAGACATGTCCGTCGGGATCCTCGAAGCGTCGGCCGTAAAGCAGACCGACATCCTCGAACGGGTGCGGATCGGCGCGTCCGCCGGCCCAGCCCGCGATCCTTGCCAGCCGGTCGACCGCCATTCGATCCGCGCAGCCCAGGCGGAGCAGCATCTGGCTGTGCGCTCGCCCGTCCGCCGTCTCGCGCGGTACGGACCGCACGATATGGTCGCGCTGCACCAGGACCACGGCGAAGCTCTCGGCAAAGCGCATGAGGGCGTTCCTCCCGTCGCTCAGCCGCTCGTCCCATTCGGCGCCGAGTGCCGCATAGAAGGCCGAGGAGGCGACGACGTTGCGGACGGGCAGTTTGATGAAGATCCGGCAGTCCATGGTCTTTCTCCTCAGGCTGCGATGGGCGGGGCATCCGTGAAATCGCCGAGCTGGGCGGCAAGCGCGCGCTGGAAGGCGGGGCGTGCCTCGCACCGGGCGAGATAAGCGGCGAGAGTGGGATATTCTCCGAGCAAAGCGGCGGGAATGCCCCGCAGCACGCACGTCATCATCAGGTCGCCCGCGGTGAATTCGCCCTCCAGATAAGGCCTGTCGCCCAGCCGGTTGGACAGATCCTGCAGCCGGCCGCGAACGCGCTTCTCGCTCAACGGGCGGCGGTCGGCTGCCCACGGCTGATCCTTCTCGAACACGTTGGACATGGCGAGGTCCTGCACCGCGGGTTCGACCGAGGTCATCGCGGCGAACACCCATTGCTCGGCACGCACCGCACCCTGGGGGTCCGACGGCAGCAGCCCGCCATATTTGCGCGCGATGTGGAGCAGGATGGCGCCGGATTCGAACATCGCGACCTCGCCATCCTCCAGCGTCGGCACCTGCCCGAACGGCTGGAGCCGGCGATGCTCGTCAGCCTTGACGCTGGTGCCGTCGACGAGGCGGACGTCATAGGACTGCCCCACTTCCTCGAGCGCCCAGCGGACGCGCAGATCGCGCACCTGGCCCTGCGCGAAGGGCGGCACCCAGGTGAAAGCTGTGATCACGGGACGATCGGTCATGGTCCTGCTCCTTCTGTTGCCCGCCGCTCAGGCGGCGACGGATTGCGGTTGCATCGCCTTCAAGGCGGCTTCGACATCCATCCACATCGGTTCGAACGTGTGGCCGTCGGGATCCTCGAAGCTGCGGCCGTACATGAAGCCCATGTCCTGCGCGGGACGCGGATCGGCCTTGCCGCCTGCCTTGGCCGCCGCCTCGGTGATCGCGTCGACCGCCTCGCGGTTCGGCTGCGACAGGCACAACAGCACCTGGCTCGTCGCATGCGCGTCGGCGATCTGCTTGGTGGTGAAGTTCGCATAATGCTGGTGGTCGAGCAGCATGAAGCTGATCTCGTCCGACCATTTCATCATCGCGGCATTCGGGCCCTGGCAGATGGTGGTGTCGTGCACGCAGCCGATCGCCTCATAGAAAGCGGTCGAGCGGGCGACGTCCCGAACCGGCAGGTTCACGAAGATCATCTTGGTCATCGTCTGGCTCCCTTCAGGCCTTGCGAATCACTTGGCTTGCCTTTGATGCGCCTTTCGGTTATAAAAAACAACCATGGAGTTAGAAAAAGTAACTAGTGAGTCGTTTTCGCTGCCGAAGCGGCTCTACGACGATGCCTGCGGCATGGCCTTGGCGCTCGAGCTGGTGGGGGAGCGCTGGGTTCCCCTGATCCTGCGCGAGCTCATGTTCGGCCCGCGCCGGTTCGGAGAGATCAAGCGCGGCCTGTCCGGCATCAGTGCCAATGTGCTGACGCAAAGGCTTGAAAGTTTGGAGGCGAGCGGAGTTTTGTTTCGCCGTAAGCTGCCCCCGCCGGCATCGGTCCAGGTCTATGAGCTCACGCCATGGGGCTATGAGAGCGAGGTGCCGCTGATCGCGCTTGGCCGCTGGGCGGTGCGCTCTCCGTTGCACGATCCGCGCCTGCCCCTGAGCGGCGCCTCGCTGCTCATGTCGTTTCGCGCGATGCTCGAGCCGACACGCGCGGAGGGTCTGGACATGCGGCTCGGCTTCCGCATCGGACCCGACCCGTTCGCGGCGCATCTGCATGACGGGCGGATCGATGTGCGCCGGGCTGAGGCCGAGGACCCCGACGTCAGCTTCACTGCTGAAAATGCCAGCCTGATCGCGGCAGTGGTCTATGGCGGGCAGCCGCTGGAGGCGATGGAGGCGTCGGGCGCGATCAAGATCGATGGCGACCGCGCGCTCGCACAGCGCTTCGTCACGCTCTTCCCGTTGCCGCCCAAGGTCGGCTGATCGGTTGCGCGCGGAGCGCCGGGGTTCTACCGGCGTTGGGACTCCTCAGCTTCACGTGTAACCGAGACCGACTATGGCCGATCTGCCCAACGTTCAGCCCGACAGCCGCAGCGCGACGGTGATGGATGCGCCCGACCAGATGAAGAAGGTGCGCGACCTGTTCGGAATCGATTCCGACATGGAAGTGCCGGCCTTCTCCGAAGCCGACGAGCGCGTCCCCGATCTGGATCCGGCCTATGTGTTCGATCCGGACACGACGCTCGCCATCTGCGCGGGCTTCGCCTTCAATCGTCGCGTGATGATCCAGGGCTATCACGGCACCGGTAAGTCCAGCCACATCGAGCAGGTCGCGGCGCGGCTCAACTGGCCTCTGATCCGCATCAACCTCGACGCGCACATCAGCCGCATCGACCTGGTCGGGCGCGACGCGATCGTGCTCCGCGACGGCCAGCAGGTGACCGAATTCCGCGAAGGCCTGCTGCCATGGGCGCTGCAGACGCCGTCGGCTTTGGTGTTCGACGAATATGATGCCGGGCGGCCCGACGTGATGTTCGTGATCCAGCGCGTGCTCGAGACCGAGGGAAAATTGACCCTGCTCGACCAGAATCGCGTGATCCGGCCCAATCCCTATTTCCGCTTGTTCGCGACCTCGAACACGGTCGGACTGGGCGACACGACCGGCCTCTACCACGGCACCCAGCAGATCAATCAGGGCCAGATGGACCGCTGGAACATTGTGGTCACGCTCAATTATCTGCCGGCCGCGATCGAGGCGCAGATCGTGCTCGCCAAGTCGGGCGAATATGACAAGCCCGACGGCAAGAAGCTGGTCGACAATATGGTCAAGGTGGCCGAGCTTACCCGCCAGGGCTTCATGGCCGGCGACATCTCGACCGTGATGAGCCCGCGCACCGTCATCTCGTGGGCGCAGAATGCGCTGATCCTGGGCGATGTCGGCTTCGCCTTCCGCCTCTCCTTCCTCAACAAATGCGATGAGGCGGAGCGACCTTTGGTGGCGGAATATTATCAGCGGGTGTTCGGCAAGGACCTGCCCGAGAGTATCGTCGGCAAGGCCTGATGGCCGAGCAATCGCCCCTCGACGCGCTGCGATCGGTGCTCGCCGGCACCGCGCGCGCCATGGCGCACGAACCCGAGCTGGAGCTGAGCTTCACCACCGACGCGCCGTCGGCGTCGCTCAAGCAATTGCGCGTGCCGATGCCCGGCCGCAACCTGCCGCGCGAGCAGGTCGCCGAGGCGCGCGGTTTCGCCGACGGGTTCGCGCTGCGCGAACGCCATCATGACGCCAGGCTCCACGCGCGCGGCGCCCCGGCCGATGCCAATGCACGGGCCGTGTTCGACGCGGTCGAGCAGGCGCGGGTCGAGGCGCTCGGCTCGCGCGCGATGGCAGGCGTACGCGCCAATCTCACCTCCGCGCTCGAAATGCGGCTGCGCTCCGACCCGCTCACACGCGCCCGCACGCGGGCCGAAGTGCCGCTCGCCTCGGCGCTGGGGCTGATCGTGCGCGAGCGCCTGACCGGCGAGAAGCCCCCAATCATCGCCGAGGGTGGACTGGCCCTGGTCCGCGACTGGATCGAGGAAAAGGCGGGCAGCGACCTCGACGCACTCGGTCTGACGCTCGACGACCAAGGCGCGTTCGCGCGGCTGGCGACGCGTTTGCTCGAGGATCTGGAGCTGGTCGAGGCGCAGCCCGAGGCGACCGACCCTGAGGACTCGGCCGGCGAGGAGGGCGAGGAGCCCGACCAGGGCGACGAAGGCGAGGACGGCGACCAGGATCAGCCTGGCGGCCAGACCGACGGGCAGATGGACGTCCGCTCCGACACCACCGCCGAGACCGAGGAAACCGGCGAGACGCGCGAAAGCGAGCAGGGCGATTTCGAGGGCGAAGGCCAGGAAGGCGACGATGGCGAGGACGGCATGCAGCCGGTCCGTCCCAATCGGCCGATCGCCGACACGCCGGGCTTTCTGGACTATAAGGCTTATACCATGCGCTTCGACGAGGTCGTGGGCGCGACCGAATTGTGCGACGAGGAGGAGCTCACCCGGCTGCGCGCCTATCTCGACCAGCAGCTCGTCCATCTCCAGGGCGCGGTGACCAAGCTCGCCAACCGGCTCCAGCGCAGGCTGATGGCGCAGCAGAACCGGTCATGGGATTTTGACCAGGAGGAAGGGTTGCTCGACGCAGCGCGGCTCGCGCGCGTGGTCGTCAGCCCGGCGCATTCGCTCTCCTACAAGATCGAGCGCGACACCGATTTCCGCGACACGGTCGTGACCCTGCTGATCGACAATTCCGGTTCGATGCGCGGGCGGCCCATCTCGATCGCCGCCATCTCGGCCGACATCCTCGCACGCACGCTCGAACGCTGCGGCGTGAAGGTCGAGATTCTCGGCTTCACCACGCGCGCCTGGAAGGGCGGCCAGTCGCGCGAGGCGTGGCTCCAGGCCGGGCGGCCGCCTGCGCCGGGCCGGCTCAACGATCTGCGGCACATCGTCTACAAGCGCGCCGACGATCCCTATCGCCGGGCGCGCAAGAGCCTCGGCCTGATGATGCGCGAGGGACTGCTCAAGGAGAATATCGACGGCGAGGCCTTGCTGTGGGCGCATAATCGGCTGATCGGACGGGCGGAAGAACGGCGCATCCTGATGGTGATCTCGGACGGCGCGCCGGTCGACGATTCAACCCTGTCGGTCAACAGCGGCTCCTATCTGGAGAAGCATCTGCGCCAGGTGATCGCCTGGATCGAAAATCGCTCGCCGGTCGAGCTCATCGCGATCGGCATCGGCCATGATGTGACGCGTTACTATCAGAAAGCGGTGACGATCATGGATGCCGAGCAACTGGGCGGCACGATGGTCGAACAGCTTGCGGGCTTGTTCGACGCGGATTGAGCCCGCCGCTTCGCGCACAGCCTGTCGAAACGCCGGTCTTCCGTGCCCGCCTCACCGATGCTTCGAGGCGCAATCGAATGGCTTCCCCATGAGTCGCAAGCGATAACGGCCCGCATCCCCTTGCGAGAATGCGGGCCGGTGCAACGCTCGCTTGCACGTCGGTCTCTCGCCTGGAGAGAATCGGGGAAAGGTCAGTCGCAGTCGCGCTCGATCGAGACAGGTGTCCCCGCCGGCCGGTCGGGGTGGCGGTCGGCCGCCGACCCTCCGAGCAGCCCGCCCGCGATCGCGCCGAGAATCGAGCCTGCGCTGCCGTTTCGGCATCGTTCGGGTCTGGGTTGGCGGTCATCGACCCGGCGCGGCACGGCTCCGCGATCGATTCGGGGATAAGGGTCGCGCATCTGCTCGGCACGAGCGCGGTCATCCCGCCGGGGTGCGCCGGCAAGCGAAGGCGCGAGCAGGGATGCCGCAATCAATGCGGTCCCCGCGACTCTCAGCGCCCTGAACGACATGCCACTCTCCTCGTACGCACGGCGATACGTCCGCCAGTCCGCGCTTATGGGGAGGGGGCGGTGAGTGGAGACTGAATGGAGGCGTTAGCCGCGGTTCAGCTTGGCCGCGGCCAATCAAGCGAATCAGTGGGAGTTTAGAGCTGATCGTTTTGTATCGAAGCGCACGGCGCTTCCATTCAAAGCGTGAAGCAGGCTCTATTCAAAGGGTTGAGGCCTTGATGGGCCACGCCGAATGGCGTGTCGCGGTCCAAGCTGGCTCAGCTTGAACCGATCGAGGTCTCGACCCCGCCCGACCTTCAGGCGGCCTTGGCCGCCTTCTCGATCTCGCGCTTCAGGCGACGCGCGCGCAGCGACAGCGTCTCGGCCTTGGCCTTGAGCAGCCAATTGTCGAGACCGCCGACATGCTCGACCGAGCGCAGGCCGTGGGTCGAGACGCGCAGCTTCACGCCCTTGCCGAGCTTGTCCGAGATCAACGTCACGTTCTGCAGGTTGGGCAGGAACGTCCGCTTGGTCTTGTTGTTGGCGTGGCTCACATTGTGACCCACCTGCCGGCCCTTGCCGGTCAGCTCGCAAATACGCGCCATGCGCTCAAATCCTGAAATCGAGTGTGCTGGAAAGAGCGCGCCGATAGCGGCGTTGCCCAGATTCGTCAAGGTTGCAGCCTTCTAGCCTATGCAACCGAGTTGGCCAAGGCACGTTAGCCCGCGCAGAACAGTGGGAGACAAGAAGATGCGTGCGGTTGTCACCATCCTGGTCATTGTCGTCGTGATCGCGATCATCGCAGTGGCGACGGGCTTCGTGAACCTGCACGGCTCGCCGGGCGAGCTGCCCAAGGTCAAGGTCGAAGGCGGTCAGGCGCCCGCCGTGAAGGCGGATGTCGGCAGTGTGGACGTCGGTACCAAGAATAGCAGCATCGACGTGCCCAAGGTCGAAACGGTCAAGAAGAAGATCGAAGTGCCCACCGTCGCGGTGCACAAGGCGCAATAAGATGGATCGGCCGAGCGTAGCAGCGGTGATCGCAGCGATCCTGCTGCCGCCGCTCGGCATTTTCCTGTCGCGCGGGCTCGGTGTCGAATTCTGGATCGGGGTGGTGCTCACCATCCTCTTCTGGCTGCCGGGCATCGTCTATGCGGTGGCGGTGGTGGTGCGGCCCGACCTGTTCGCTCGCGCCTGAGCCGGGCTGTCGCTAAAGGGGGGCATGACCTTTCCCTTGCCCCTGCCGATGCGGCGCGCGCTCGATCTTGCGGCGGAGGCCGCGCGTGGGGGCGAGGTGCCGGTCGGCGCGGTGATCGCGCGCGGCGAGGAGATCATCGCCACCTCCGCCAACATGATGCTGAGCGGCAACGACCCCACGGCGCACGCCGAGATGGTGGTGATTCGCCGCGCGGCGGAAGCGCTGGGGCAACCGCGGCTGGATGGGCTGGACCTGTGGGTGACGCTCGAACCCTGCGCGATGTGCGCAGGCGCGATCGCCCATGCGCGGATCGCGCGGCTTTATTATGCGGCGGACGATCCCAAGGGCGGCGCGGTCACGCACGGCCCACGCTTCTTCCAGCAGCCGACCTGCCATCACAGGCCGGAGGTTTATCCGGGGATCGGGGCGGAGGAAGCAGCGGGGCAGCTTAGGGGATTTTTCGCGGAGCGGCGGTGAACTCGCTGGTTCCACGGGGTACCGCGCCTAGTCACAGGTCATCCGTCACCCCGGACTTGTTCCGGGGTCCACTCTGCCGCTTGGGCGTTGCCTCCTGGTGGATGCCGGAACAAGTCCGGCATGACGGGAAAGAGTGCCCCTAATTCAGCATCATCCGGCTGTTGCCGCGCGCGATCAGGCGGCCGATCGCGTCGAACAATTTGTTCATCGCGACGGGTTTCAGGATCACCTCGTCGGCGCCCTGGTCGATGCAATCGCGGCAGATGTCGAGCGCGGTATCGGCGGTGACGACGATCACGGGCACGCTCGCTTTCTCATCCTTGCGTGCGCGAATATGCTTGATCGCGGTCAGGCCATCCATGCCGGGCATGCGCAGATCCATCAGCACGATGTCGTACTGCCGCTCCTCGATCATCTGCAGCCCGCTTTCCGCGTCATGCGCCTCGTCCATATGGGCGCCGGCAACCGTCAGCATGTCGCGCACCACGCGGCGGTTCATCGCATCGTCCTCGACGAACAGGATGTTCATCTCACAGCTCCGCTTTCAACCGACAGGTCATGCCGCAATGGTCCGACAATCGACAGGGTTTCCATAGACTCTATTCATTTCGGAGAGAAGATCGGGTGCGCTGATCGGCTTGGAAACCACATGGGTGACGCCATGGGCGGCGAATTCGCCGATCAGCTCGGCGCCAGGTTCGCGCAATAGCAAGGTGAAACGGGCATGCGCCGCCCCGCACGCGGCGGCGAGTTCGCCCGCAGCTGCCGGATCGAGCCCGAGCGCCGAGCCTTCAGCAATCACATGGTCAATCGTCCCCGCCTGAAGCGCTTCGAGCGCCGAGGATATGTCGGTGACGAACTGGATGCCCGCGCATTCGCCGGTCAGCAAGGCGCGCATGATGCCCTGGCCCAGCGGATTAGGCTCGATCATCAGCAATTCGGCGGTGCCAAGGCTCGTCGCCGCCTGGCGATCGGCGATTGCGGCCTCGGCCGCGACGCGCTCGAGCGGCAAGGCGAGGGTGAAGGTCGATCCCGTCCCCAGCGTGCTGTCCACCGCAACGTCGCCGCCCATGGCGCGTGCCAGGCTTCGGCAGATGGCGAGCCCCAGGCCGGTGCCGCCATGGCGGCGGGTGACGCCGCCATCGACCTGCCGGAAGGACTCGAAGATCTCCTCCAGCCGGTCGGCGGGGATGCCTATGCCGCTATCGGCGACGCGCACCACCAGCCGTTCGGCCCCAGTCTCGTCGTCGGTCTCGGCAAAGGCGGCGAGGCGGACTTGCCCGCGATCGGTGAATTTGATCGCGTTCGACATGAGGTTGAAGATGATCTGGCGCAATCGGACCTCGTCGGCGACGATCTTGCCAGGGCAATGATCGAGATCGAATTCGATTCCGATCCGCTTGGTTTCGGCCTGCCCGGTCCATACCGTGACCGCGTCTTCGAGCAGACGCTTCAGGTCCATCTCGCCGGTCTGGATGCGCAGCTCGCCCGTTTCCATCTTGGCGACGTCGAGGATGTCGTCGACCAGGGCCTTCATCGTCTCGCCCGCACCATGGACCAGTTCGATCCGGCTGCGGAGCGTCGGGTCGAGTTGCCGCCCGGCCAGGATCACCTGCGTCATGCCGAGAATGCCGTTGAGCGGCGTGCGGATTTCGTGGCTGGTGGTCGCCAGGAATTCGGTCTTGGCCGCCAGCGCCTTCTCCAGCGCGACATTGGTCGTGCGCAAGGTCGCGTTGGCGGCGCGCACCTGGTTGCGGCTGCGCCGAATCGACAGGAAGCCGATCAACAGCAAGGTCGAGACGACCGCCACTGCCGAGAACAGGCCGAGCAGCATGCGGAACCGGAACCGCGCCTCGGTGGCCGCCTGCTGGTTGCGGAGACTTGAAAGCTGCAATTCCTGATTGGTGAAATCGAAATTCGCCTTCGCCAGCGCGGCAGTAGCCGAGGCGGCAACCGCCTTTTGCGCATCATCGAGCTTGCGGAAAGCCTCGAGCTGGGCGAGCGCCTTGCCGTCCTCGCCCCGCTCCCGGAAAATGTCGTAGGCCGTATGGTGAAGATCCCGCTGCGTCTCGGGGTCCGCACTGGCTATCCCCTCCAGCGCCCGATCGATCCATGTCTTGGCTTCATCCAACCGGTGCCGGTGATAGGCTATGAAAGCGGCGACCCCGTATAGAGCAGGAAGGTCGCCCGCCGCTGCGGTTGGCGGCGATAAAGCAAAGGCATTGGAGAGGCTGGCTTGCGCGGGCCCGAGCTGACCCGCTTCAGCCTGGGCGCGGGCAAGATTGCGCAGAATGAGCGATTCGTTCGGAGTGCCCCGGACATAAGCGAGCGCCTTCTGGTAAGCCGCGACCGCCTCGGGAAAACGGCGCAGCTGCGAAAGCGCGTTGGCGCGATTGTTTTGCGCCGACAGACGCAGTGTCGGATCGGCCGAATAGGTTTCGATCGATTGGTCGAAATAGCGCAGCGCCGTCGCATAATCGCCGGCATCGGAATAAAGATTCCCGATATAGAGCAATGCCTTGGCTTGGGCGCGGGGGTTGGGGGCACGTCCATAGAGTCGATAGGCGGTTTGCTCATCGTGCAGGGCGTCCTGCACTCGGCCCAACGCGATTGCTGCCCCGGCCCTGGTCAAAAACAGGTCACCGCGGACCGTGAACTCGCCCGGATTGTTATGCAGATCATCCAGAGCGCTCCGAACCACAGCGACGGCTGCACTCGGCTTCTGCTGGCTCAGGAGGGCCTCGGCCCGCAGCCAGTCAATCGTGGCATCCTGGTGGGGGCGGACCGCTTCGTCCCGTGGCGCGGCACGCAGTTTTTCGGCGTCCGCGAGTGCCCGAGCGGGATCGACCGAAATCTCATCCCTGATCGCGGCAATGCGCTGGTCGAACGAAACCGGCGCGGCCTCGGCTCGCCCGATCAATCCGAGCGTCACCGCCAGCAAGGTTAGGAACCGGAAAGTCACGCTGCTGTGCGCCATCGGCCTCATGATAGGGCTATCAAGTTAACGCTTTCATTGCGTCCCTGACAATCGCTGGCGTGTTCCGAGTGCCTGACGGCACAAAATAAAAAGGGCCGGCGAAGCCGGCCCTTTGCGTCGGGTTCCGTTAACCCCAAATCAGGCGGGGTTGAGCGGACGGATATTCTCGTAGCCGGGCTTCAACGGACGGATGTTCTCGTATCCGGGGTTGAGCGGGCGAATGTTCTCATAGGCCGGCTTCAGCGGGCGAATGTTCTCATAGGCCGGCTTCAGCGGACGAATATTCTCATAAGCAAACGCAGGCGCAGCTGCCGTCGCGGCCATCGCAATCGCAGCGGTGAAACCGAGAACCTTGGAAGCCTTGAACATAACGTCTCCGTCGCGTGCAGCAGACACAATGCCCCTGCGTCACGAAGACGGTTACCGGCTTCTTTACCCTTTTTCAAGTATTATTAATGCGTTGTTAACCATTTACGGGCAAATGTTACGAAGCTTCCTATTTTCACTCAGCCTGCTTTGCCCGCACGGCCCAACCAGTTGAAACCCAAAGATGATTCCGGAGCCGTATCGTCCCGGGCATCCAGGAAGCTGCGCAGGTCGCCCAGCGCCATCGGCATCGCGATCAGGAATCCCTGGATCACGTCGCACCCCATCACCTTGAGCAAAGCGAGTGCCGCCGGCGAATCGACGCCCTCGGCGGTCACTTCCATGTCCAGCGCGTGCGCCAGGTCGATGGTCGAGCGCACCAGCAGTGGATCGCGGTGGCTCGACGACAGTCCGGAAATGAACATCCGGTCGATCTTGAGTTCGTGCGCCGGCAGCTGCTTCAGATAGGCAAGGCTCGAGAGACCCGCGCCATAATCGTCGATCGCGATCTTGATGCCGGCGTCGGCGAACAGGTGAAGGTTGCGCAGCGCCCCTTCCGGATCGGCGATCATCGCGGTCTCGGTGATCTCGAAGCCGATCGGCCCCGATGCAGCGCTGACCGTCGCCAGCGCCCATTCGGCGAAATCGCGATCGGGCAGCACGCGCGCCGAGATGTTGACGTTGAAGATGAGCGAATGACCGCAGCCGGCCAGGCTCGCCTGCTCGACGATCGTCTGGCGAATCACCCATTCGGTGAGGCGGCGCATCTCGCCCCGCTCCTCAGCCAGTGCGATGAAATCGTTGGGGCCGATCAGGCCGCGCGTGGGGTGGCGCCAGCGCACCAGCGTCTCGACCGCCTGCACTTCGCCCGAGCGGGCGCGCATCTTGGGCTGGTGGACGAGGAAGAATTCGTTGCGGTCGATCGCGTCGTGCAGATCGTCGGCAAGCGAGGCGACGGCGGGTGCCGGTTGCTTGCCGCGCTGTTCCTTGTGTGCGCCGCTTTGGCGCCGCCACAAGGATGCCGCGACCACGCCCGCTATGGCACCAATAGCTGCCAGGCCGCCAAAGGCCAGGGCGAAGGGAAGCATCAGGGCGAGCATCGATGGCACTTTGGCACTTATCCACAATACTATAAACAGAGCGTTAAGGCTGTTCTTGAGGCTCCTGGCAACCGAAAAAGCTCGTGACCCGCTTTTTCTACCATACCACCCTATCACCAACCTCGTCGTAGCGTTAACTAATCCGCATAAGTTGAAGAAGCCGGGCATGAGCATGGTTGCCGGTTTCTAAAGCCTGTCTCGCAGGCGGCATCGGCTCATGCTCCGTTCAGTCGGCCTGTGGCAGAAGGACGGCAGGACGACATGGAGAGACATATGCGCAATCTCACTCTGGCAGCCGCGGCCTTGCTCGTCGCCGTCACGCCGGCGGTAGCGCGTCAATCGATGCAGGAGCGCGGCGAGGCGGAGCTGGCCCAGCAGCTCAAGGGGCTGGTGCCCGGCAAGCCGCAGGACTGTATCAGCCTGTCGCGCATCGACGGCTCGACCATCGTCGACGGCACCGCGATCGTCTATCGCAGCTTCGGCGGCGTCACCTACGTCAACCGTCCGCACGGCGCGCAGATGCTGCGGGAGGACGACATACCGGTCCAGTTCGTGTGGGGCTCGGAATTGTGCCGGATGGACCGGCTCAAGCTGCTCGATCGGTCGAGCCGCATGGAGCGGGGCTTCGCCAATCTCGGCGAATTCGTGCCCTATACCAAGCCCGGCAAGGCAAAGGACTGACTGTCCGTTCGCGCGCGTGATGCCCTGATCCGCGCGCAATATGCCACTTTTCACGACGCTTTCACGCTAGGCGTCACGATCCGCTTACGCTGTTGCGGTTAAATCACTCCCGAATCGGACGTCGCAATCCGGCGGCGGGAGGAACGAAGCAATGGCGTATCGGGACACGAATGAGGCCGTCTGGCTCACCGATCGGTCGGCCGTACGCGAGATTCGACTGGGTGCGGACGAACGCCAGTTGATCCTGCGCGCGCGTCGCGATGCGCAGGCAGGCCGTCGCGGGACCCGTCTCCCCGATCCGCGGCTCGAAGCGCTGCGGCTTTATGCCATGCTCGGCCGCTATCGGCGCGACGGCGCGCATGCCTTGCTTGCAGCCGGTTTCTCTCCCGCCGAGCGGCGCGTGATCGATGCCATGCTCGACGCGCTGCCCGTCCGCGCCCGCCGGCAGGCTCCGGCAACGGGGCGGCTGGTCTGCGCATTGCTGATCCTGTTCCCGCTGCTGGCGGCGGCCTCCGCCTATGGCTGGGCGAATCACTATCTGCAGGACCAGCTGATCGCGGTCGTGATCGGCGGCCTCGCCTTGCTGCTGCTGACCCCGTTCGCGCAAGCACTCGCGCCGGGACGTCGGCCGACCTGCTGATTCGGCGCCGGCGCCCTAACCCGCGACGCCCAGCCCCAGATCGTTATTCCTCAGCGCTGCCAGCACGGTGGCGGTGATGCCGTCGGCATCGAGGCCGGCTTCGGCATATTGGCGTTCGGGCTTGTCCTGGTCCTGGAAGTAATCGGGCAGGCGCAGGGTCCGAAGCTTGAGCCCGGCGTCGATCAGGCCTTCGTCGGAGGCGAGGGTGAGCACATGCGCGCCGAACCCGCCGACCGCGCCTTCCTCGACCGTGACCGCCACCTCGTGGGTGGAGAGCAGCCTGCGGATCAGGGTTTCGTCGAGCGGCTTGGCGAACCTGAGGTCGGCAACGGTGGTCGACAGGCCCTGCGCTTCGAGCCGGTCGGCCGCCTTGAGCGCCTCCTCAAGTCGGGTGCCCAAGGACAGGATCGCGACCGTCTTGCCCTCGCGGATGATTCGGCCCTTGCCGATCTCGAGCAGCTCGGGCTGCTCCGGGATGGCGATGCCCGTGCCCGATCCCCGGGGATAGCGCACCGCGATCGGGCCTGAGTCATATTGGGCCATGGTGTGGACCATATGCGTGAGCTCGGCCTCGTCACTGGCTGCCATCACCACCATGTTGGGCAATGTGCAGAGGTACGCCAGGTCGAACGCACCGGCATGGGTCGCACCATCCGCGCCGACCAGCCCTGCCCGGTCCATCGCGAAGCGGACCGGCAGATTCTGGATCGCGACGTCATGCACCACCTGGTCGTAGGCGCGCTGCAGGAAGGTCGAGTAGATCGCGCAGAAGGGCCGCATGCCCTGCGCGGCCAAGCCGGCCGCGAACGTCACCGCATGCTGCTCGGCAATGCCGACATCGAAGCTGCGCTCGGGATAGGTCTGTGCGAACCGGTCAATGCCCGTGCCCGACGGCATGGCGGCGGTGATCGCGCAGATCCGCGCGTCCTTGGCCGCTTCCCTGATCAGCTGGTCGGCGAACACATTCTGATAGGCCGGCGGACCCGCCGGTCCCTTGTCCTGCTTGCCCGAGACGATGTCGAACTTCTGCACGCCATGATATTTGTCGGCCGCGGCTTCGGCCGGGCCATAGCCCTTGCCCTTCTTGGTCACGACATGGACCAGGATCGGGCCTTCCGACGCGTCGCGCACATTCTCGAGCACCGGGATCAGATGGTCGAGATTGTGACCATCGACCGGGCCCACATAATAGAAGCCCAGTTGCTCGAAGAGCGTGCCGCCCATCGCCATGCCGCGCGCGAACTCATCGGTCAGCCGCGCGGCATCGTGCAACCGCCGCGGCAGCTTGCGTGCCAGGCGCCTGGCAATATCCCGGATCGACAGGAACGGCTTGGACGAGACCAGCCAGGCGAGATAGGCCGACAAGCCCCCCACCGGCGGCGCGATCGACATGTCATTGTCGTTCAGGATCACGACCAGCCGGTTGCCCGCGCCTTCCGCATTGTTCATCGCCTCATAGGCCATGCCCGCCGACATGGCGCCGTCGCCGATCACCGCGATCGCCTTGCCGGGTTGGCCCATCAGCTTGTTGGCGGTGGCAAAGCCCAAGGCGGCCGAGATCGAGGTCGAGCTATGCGCCGCCCCGAACGGGTCATACTCGCTCTCCGAGCGCTTGGTGAACCCGGAGAGACCGCCGCCTTGCCGCAGCGTGCGGATCCGCTCCCGCCGCCCGGTCAGGATCTTGTGCGGATAGGCCTGATGGCCGACATCCCACACCAGCACATCCCGGGGCGTGTCGAACACATAATGAAGCGCGACCGTCAGCTCGACCACGCCAAGCCCCGCCCCCAGATGCCCGCCCGTCACCGATACCGCCGAAATCGTCTCGGCCCGCAACTCGTCCGCCACCTGCCGCAGCTGCTCAGGCTTCAGCCCACGAAGATCAGCGGGATACTCGATCCGGTCGAGCAACGGCGTCGAAGGGGGCGTCTGGGGGCGATCCGGCATCGGACCCGATTAACCCTTTGCGCGGCCCACGGAAAGTCGAGGATGGTTCAATTTGCGGTGCAATTCGCGCAGCGGCCGGTCACCTCGATGACCGGTCGATCAGGCGTGAAGCCCGCAGCGCCGGCTGCCTGGCGCACGCGCTGGGTCAAGGCATCGTCGTCGATATGCGTGGTCTGCCCGCACGTGTCGCACACCAGGAAGATGCAATCGTGCCGGCATGCCGGATGCGCATTCACGACATACGCATTGGCTGTCTCCACGCGCTGGGCGAGATTCTTGGCCACGAACAGGTCGAGGATACGATAGACGCTATTGGCGGCGACGCGCCGCTCCTCCGATTTGGAGACCGACTCCGCAATGTCGTAGGCCGAGGCCGGGCGATCGAAGGCGGCCAGCGCGGCGAACACGGTCGCGCGCATCGGCGTCCACTGCTCGCCGGCTTTCTCCAAAGCCGCCTGGGCTTCCGCCTCCAGTTCCGCGCCGTCGGCGAGCTTATGGTCATGAGCATGCGCCATGGCGGGAAAATAGGCCGGTCGGGCGTGGGCGACAAGCTGTGCCACGCATTGCCTCCGCCGCCGCCGCGCGTCATAGCGCCAAGCGTGCCCCGTCCCTCCCGCGCTCAGCCTCGCCCCCGCCTGTTCGCCTTCTGGCTGCTCGTCGTCGCCGCGTTGGTCTTCACCATCGTGGTGGTGGGCGGCATCACGCGGCTCACCGAATCCGGCCTGTCGATCACCGAATGGGATCCGATCCTGGGTGCGATCCCGCCATTGAATGACGCCGAATGGCAGCGCGCCTTCGCGGGCTACAGAGCGATTCCGCAATATCATGCCTTCAACCAGGGCATGACGCTCGACGGCTTCAAGCACATCTTCTTCTGGGAATATCTGCATCGGCTGCTGGCCCGCGCGATCGGCACGGTGCTGGCGATCGTGCTCCTGGTCTTCTGGTGGAAGAAGTGGATCCCGAAGGGATTCGGCTGGCGCACCTTGCTGATCCTGTGCCTGGGCGGGCTGCAGGGCGTGATCGGCTGGTGGATGGTCGCCTCCGGCCTCGAAGTACGGACCGAGGTCAGCCATATCCGCCTCGCCATCCATCTGCTCGCCGCGATGCTGATCTATTCGGTGCTGATCTGGACTGCGCTCGACCTGCTGGCGCTGGCCAAGGGGGTCAGGCGGGTGAAGCTGCATTTCTGGCCGTTCGTCGCGATCCTGATGCTGGCGATGCAGTTGATGCTCGGCGCCTTCACTGCGGGCTTGCGCGCAGGCTACGCCTTCGCCTCCTGGCCGATGATGGGCGACCAATGGTTTCCGAGCGGCGGCTGGACCTCGGGACGCCCGGCATCCTTCAATCTTTCGTCGAACCCGATCGTGGTCCAGTTCGAGCATCGGTGGTGGGCCTGGGCGGTCGCGATCGCGGTGTGCCTGCTCGCGCTGGCCAGCTGGCGTGCGCGCCGGCCGGTCCGGGCAATCGTGCTGATGCTGCTGGTGGGCGTCCAGATCGCACTCGGGATCGAGACCTTGCTGTCGGGGGTGCAGCTTCCGATCGCGGTCACGCACCAGGCGACCGCGGCCCTGCTGCTGGCGGCGATGATCTGGGCGGCGCATGGCATCGGGGAGCCTCGCACCGGGCGACGTTGAGCGGCTGAGGCCTTCTAACGGGGGCGGTACTAAGTCGTCATGCCAGGAGGGCACCCAGCAAAGCATTGCTTTGCTGGGACCCGAGCCAAGCTGGCAATCCATCTCCTGCCGCAGTCCCGAGCACCACCCGACTGGAGATGGACTCCAGCTTTCGCTGGAGTGACGGGCGGTAGGGTATCATAATACCTCACGCCATTTCGGCGGTTTTGCTTGACTTTTCGGGGTCGAATCGACATTTGGTCGCTCATCGGCGCCGCTCCTGATGGGGCGGCGCGATTGTTTTTCGGGCCTGGCCGCATCGGCTGCCCATCAACCAAGGGTCAAGTCCATGCGGACGCTTTCGAAGCAGACCAAGCCGGCTACGCCGTCGACGGTCGAAAAGAAATGGCATCTGATCGATGCCGATGGTCTGGTCGTCGGCCGCGTCGCCACGATCATCGCCAACATCCTGCGCGGCAAGCACAAGCCGAGCTTCACGCCGTTCATCGACTGCGGTGACAATGTCGTGGTGATCAACGCGGACAAGGTCCGCTTCACCGGCAAGAAGCTCGACCAGAAGGTCTATTACAAGCACACCGGCTATGCCGGCGGCATCAAGGGTGTGACCGCGGGCAAGGTGCTCGATGGCCGTTTCCCGGAGCGCGTGCTCGAGAAGGCCGTGGAGCGCATGATCCCGCGCGGGCCGCTCGGCCGGCAGCAGATGCGCAACCTGCGTATCTTCAAGGGCGCGGAGCATGATCACGCCGCGCAGAATCCCGAGGTGCTCGACGTCGCCTCGCTGAACCGCAAGAACAAGGTGGGCGCATAATGTCCGACACCCGTCAGTCCCTCGCCGACCTGGCGAACCTCACCAATCAGCCGGCTCCGGCCGTCGCGGCGCCGGTCACTGCTGATGCCGCTGCCGTTCCCGCGGGCGACGAGGCTCCGGCCGCGCCGCAGGCCCCGGTCCAGACCATGCCGCTGCGCGAGCAGCAGATCGACAAGCAGGGCCGTGCTTATGCCACCGGCCGCCGCAAGGACGCGGTCGCCCGCGTGTGGCTGAAGCCGGGTTCGGGCAAGATCACGATCAACGGCCGCGACCAGGAAGTCTATTTCGCGCGTCCGACGCTGCGTCTGGTCATCAACCAGCCGTTCGGCATTGCCGAGCGCGAGGGCCAGTATGATGTGGTCGCGACCGTCACCGGCGGCGGCCTGTCGGGCCAGGCCGGCGCGGTCAAGCATGGCATCGCCCAGGCGCTGACCCGTTACGAACCGATCCTGCGCTCGCCGGTCAAGGCGGCGGGCTTCCTGACCCGCGACAGCCGCGCGGTCGAGCGTAAGAAGTACGGCAAGGCCAAGGCCCGCCGCAGCTTCCAGTTCTCGAAGCGCTAAGAGCGATTTCCGAACAAGGACGGGCGGTCCCGGGTTGCCGGGGCCGCCCTTTTTCTATCTGGCCCTTGCTGGACGTGGGAGTCGGGCCTTAAGCGCCTTTTGCCTGTTGGCGGTCTGATCGGCATCGGATCATGAGCCGCGGGGCGCGACCATAAGGGTGCTTCCATGAGCGAGCAGCAGGATACGGGTCCATTGGGCGATCTACCGGTACCTCTGCGTACCCTGAATGGTCGGCCGCTCTTCATCATGAACGTGACCGTGAGCGACATCCATGCGGCGGGAGGCCCTCCAGGCGCGGAGCGACGCATCGCGCATGTGTCGGGCGGCGCATTCGTGGGCGAACGGCTGTCCGGCACGATCTTGCCCGGCGGAGTGGACTGGCTGACGGCGAGCGGCGATGGCGCGACCCTGCTCGATGCGCGGCTGGCGCTGCGCACCGATGACGGCGCGGTGATCGGTATGGGATTCAGCGGCATCCGCCATGGCCCGGCGCACGTGATCGCGCGCGTGAATGCGGGCGAGGAGGTCGACCCCGCCGATTATTATTTCCGCACCCTTCCGCGCTTCACGACCTCCGCGCCGCGCTACGAATGGCTCAACCGGATCCTGGCGGTGGGCATCGGCCAGCGTCTTGCGAGTGGACCGGTGTACAGCGTGTTCGAGATCCTCTGAGCGGAAAAGGCATCAGCCGTCCGTCGCGGGCGGAGTATCGCCAAAGACCGTCGCGGCGTCTGCCTTTTCGAATGTGAGGTTCACCGAGCGCGCACCGACCGGCCGCGTGCGGTGGAGCACGCCTTTGGGCACAATCAGGATCTCGCCGGGGGCAAGCTCGACCGACCGGTCCCCGAACTCGATGATCAGCCCGCCTTCGACGGCGAGGAAGGCCTCGTCTGAATAGGGGTGGAGATGCCAGGCGAAGGCTTCGGTCATGATGCTCAACCGCACCTCATGGTCGTTCACCAAGCCCAGCGAGCGATTGTGATAGGAGCTTTGTATCTGCCGGCTGAGCGCCAATGGGTCGACGATTGCGCGGGGATCCATAAACGTCCTTTCCGCCCATCTCCTGCGCCTCGCGGCGCCGGCTCGCCACCAAATCGTCGCACGTCAGGCACAAGGCTGGCTTATGGCCTGGACTCTGATCGGCGCGGGCTGAACGTAGTTCGGCCAAGCCAATCAGGTCTCAACTGTTTGATAAGCCCAAAAGAAAGGGCGGCCCGGTGTCCCGGGCCGCCCAGTGGGGTAAAAGGAGAGGATGCCTTAAGCGCTTAGAAACGAAGCTGGCCGAACAGGCCGAACTCGTCATAGGTGCCGCGGCCGCCGGTCAGGCTGCCGGTGGGGTTGGCCCCGCCGATCGTGCCGTTCTGCGTGCCGAAGGTGCCGTTGGCGACGCGGTCATGCTTGTAGACCAACGCCAGGTCGACGATCTTCACCGGCTCCCACTGGATGCCGACATTGTAATAATCGTCCTTCAGATTGTCGTTGGTGAGCTTGGTCGGCTTGACCCATTCATATTTGCCGAACACGCTCCACGTCTTGTTGAAGTTGAAATTGCCGTAAGCAGACCAGCCGTCCGCCTTGTCCTCGGTCGTGCTGGTGACGTTATTCCAATCCTTGGCGTGGAAATATTCCAGGCCGACGTTGAACATCTTGTTCTTGTAGCCGATCAGCGCATTCTCGCGGCTGGCGGTGTTCGTGGTGGTGACGCCTTCGACGTCATTGCCGCGCTTGCCGCTATAGCCGCCGACCGCCGCGTAGAAGCCCTTATAGTTCAAGGACACGCGGCCCTCGACGTCGACCGCGTTGGTCACCTTGACGTTGCGATAGCCCGCGCCGTCGACCACCGACACCTGGTAGCTCACCAGACCGCCGGCGAGATCGCCGAGCACATGGATACCCCAGTCGGCCGAGGTGCCGAAGTTGGTGCGATCGACCAGGACGTTCTCGATATGGCGATAGCCGTACTGGTTCTCGACATAGGGGACCCAGGGCAGGTCGGCCGCGCCGACGCGGATCACAAAGGCCGGGTCGAGCTTCGCCTGCAGATAGGCCTTCTTGATGTAGAAGCCCTTGCCCACCAGCGCCGGCAGGTTGCTGCCCGCGGGCGTGCCCGTGGCGGTGAAGTTGGTGTTGCTGGTCTGGCCGACGACGTTGGACACGTCCATCGTCACGTTCGCCGCGAAGATCGGGCTGAACGTGTGATCGACGCCCAGATAGAAGCGCTTGATGTTGAAGCCGGTGCCGTTGACCGAACCCGCACCCGTCGGCTTCACGCCGTTGGCCTTGGTGTCGACGTTCGAGAAGTTGAAATACATGCGGCCGGAAATGCTGGTCGAATCCCACCATTTGCCCTTGGTGAAGCTGGCCAGCTCGCTCTTGACGGCGGCCGGGACGGCCTTCTTGGCCGAGGCGCTGGCGTCGGCGGCGGCAGTCTGCGCGGCCGAGGCCGCGGTCTGCGCCTGGGCAGCCTGGCTCGCGGCACTGGTGGCAGCCGCCTGCACATTATTGATGCTGGCGACCGACTCGCGCTGCGCCGCTTCCTGGACGTTCAGGCGTGCGCTCAGATCCGCGACCTGCTCCTGCAGCGCCTTGACCTGCTCGAGCAGCGCACTGGTCGCGCTCGCGGACGAAGACGCCTTCTTGTGATGATGGACCGGAGCCTTCGCGAGCGACGGCGTAGCGGCAAACGCAAGCGCGCCAAGGCCTGCGCCGGCGAGCAGCGTACGACGGATTGTCATGTAAATTCCCCTAAAGCCGGCCCCTGCGGCCGGCGGGGAGTCGCGTACGACGCTTTTGTGACAGTACGATGTAAGCGAGTCGGTGTGGCGCGGGAACGAACCGGCTGGGTCGAGAGCGACCGGATGCCCGCTGCCACCGCCACTTCCACGAAGGCGGGTACCCATGGGCCCTAACGGCGTCTATCTATCTGAACCGCTGAGCTTATTGAGCTTATAGAGTCCCGCCTCCGCGGGAGGACGAGCCGAGTTCAGTCCCAGATCTCTTCGATCACGCCCGATCCCGGATAGGCGACAAGCATGTCCGCGCCTTTGTCCAGCGTCAGCGCGACCTCGTCCTGCGCCAGCCACACTCCTCCTGCCTCGAATGCGCCGCCATCGATCCCGCCCTGGCCCGACAGCGGGATCAGCCAGATCGGCCGGCCGTCGCTCCGCAGCGTGCCCGTGCCGGACCGGCGCCAGCGTTCGAGCACGAATTTGGGGCCATCGGCCAGGATCTCGCGGCCGGGCGCGATATCGTGCGGCTTGTAGGGCGCGACATAAGGGACGGGATTGCTGGCGGCGACGCCCTCGTCCAGGTGCAGCTCGCGCCCGCTGCCATAATCATAGAGGCGATAGGTCAGATCCACATTCTGCTGGACCTCGACCAGGGTCAGCCCCGGCCCGATCGCGTGGACGGTGCCCGCGCTCGTATAGAAGCTGTCATCCTTCTTGACCGCCTTCCAGTCGAGCAATGTCTCGATTGAGCCATCGAGCGAGGCCTGGCGCAATTCGTCCTTCGTCATCGGATTGAGCGTGCCGATCGCGATCGATGCGTGCGGATCGGCGGCCAGGATGACCCATGCCTCGTCCTTGCCACGCGGATAGCCTTTGGCCTGGGCGGCGGCATCGTCGGGATGGACCTGGACCGATAGGCGGTCGCTGGTGAACAGATATTTGATCAGCAGCTCGGGTCCGTCGGTGCTGCCGTCCTGCGCGCCGGGTACCTCGAACCAGATCTCGCCGACGGGAGCACCCCCTTCGGGCACGGATTCGAAAGCAGGCCACAGATCGCGGCGGCCCCACGGCTTCTCGACACGCTTGGTGGTGAGGCGGATGGCGGACATGCGCTTGGTCTCCCCGGATTCGCTACCGTAACGATGGAACGGCTCATGCCCCCGAACGTCGGGAATGGCGATGGCGTTCCTGCGCGTTCTAAGAAGATTGTCGATGCTGGCGCTGATCGCCGGCGTCACGCTGACCTTGTTGCTGGTCTATGCGATTCCACGCCTGCCGCCGCAGGACCTGCCCTGGACTCCGCTCGACCTCGACGCGCCGATCGGTCGTGCCACCGCGGGCAAGCTCGCGCGCATCGACGGCCCGGCGTGTCGGATGGTGCTCGACCAGGCCGATATTGCCTACCGGTCGCTCCCCGATAGCCGTCGCGACGACTGTGGCTATGACGATGGCGTGATGTGGGCCGCGGGCGGACGGCGGGCGCTTCGCTACGCGCCGGCCGCCCCGCCGCTCGCCTGCCCTTTGGCAGCGGGGCTGGTCTTGTGGGAACGCGAGGTGGTCAATCCTGCCGCCGAGCAGCGGCTCGGCGCGCGCGTGGTCGCGATCGACCATTATGGCAGCTATTCGTGCCGGCGGATGTACGGCCGTTCGACCGGCGACTGGAGCGAGCATGCGCGCGCCCGCGCACTCGATGTGGCGGGATTTCGCCTGAGCGATGGGCGGCGCATCAGCGTGGCGCGTGACTGGACGCGGAAGAGGCCTGAAAGCCTGTTCCTGCACGATGTCCGCGACGGCGCGTGCCGCCTGTTCGCAACCGTGCTGTCACCTGACTATAATGCCGCGCATCGCGATCATCTGCATCTGGATGAGGCGAAGCGCGGGGCGCTGTGGCGCACGTGCCGCTAGGGTCGCGATCGAGTCACCCGAATAAGCCGGCTCAGTGAGTTAGGCAGCCCAACCTTCGAAAGTGTCATTGCGAGCCCCGTCGGGGCGCGGCAATCCAGAATGCCGCTGGATCGCCACGGCGCTGCGGGCCTCGCGATGACGTGGGGAAGAGCGGCTCTCCGAACCCATCTTGGTCCAGCGTCCCGAGCACCACCCCAAACAGCTCAGTTCGGCAGCGGCTCTTCGATCTTGTCGACCCATTCCGGATAGAAGCAGGGCTGACGGCTCGACCAGCCCGGCGCGGTCGCCGCGGCCTCGCTGATCGACTGGAGCAGCACGCGCCGTTTTTCCGGATGCAGATGTGGCAGTGCCGAGGCCGCGCAGAAGGCGCCCGGCAGCCATGGCCTGACCCCGCCGCCGATCAACCGCTCATAGAGGAAGCGATAGGCGGCGAAGCTTTCAAGTCGGCCCTGCCCGAGGTCGAACGCGGTGACCGTCACCAAAGGAGCGAAGAACGGCTCCATCTGATCGAGCCCGCTATCGTCGGGCAGATGCTCGCGGATATGATCCAGGCGGCCATAGATGCGCGCCTGCGCCTTGATGCTCGCCGCTTCGACCATGTCGCGCGACCAACGCCGCATCGCATCCTGCCTGGCAAGCCCGATATCGAGCGCGCGGCGAATGTAACGCTGCGTGCCCGCGGGAAATCCCGCAAATTCCTTCATTTCCGCCAAGGCCATCGCCCCGTCGGCCGGCCTCATCTGTACGCCCATAACGCCCTCCCGCCCCGGAGAAGAACATAAGGCCTAGCACGGCGATGGTTTCCGGGTGCTTAACCCCGCGTTCTTCGCGCGTTAAGGAGAGAATCACGGATGCTGCTGCAGCGCAACATGTCTTTTCGTCGCAGATTGTGAAATGCGACGAGTTGATGACAAGCGATTGGGGCGCCTCGTCTTTCAGTGTTCGCCGGCTCTGCGCGCCTCTTCTTCCGGGTCGTAGCCCGACGACGGCGCGGGGTCCTTGCCCTTGCCCGGCTGGGTGTTGGACGGCGCGTCCGACGCCGGGAAGGTCTCGTCGACCGCAATGTCGAGCTTGCCATCCTCGTCCGAAGGATTGCGCTTGAGCTTGGTCACGTCCTCGGCATCGAGCGCCGGGCGGACTTCGGGAGCTTCAGGGGGAGCTTCGGGCGCGTGCGTGGTGTCGGCTTGCTGGGTCATGGAAGGCCCTCCTCTCGGGATCAACGTCCACGCACCCTCGCCCGTTCCGGCTTGTCTGTGCGGCGGCCTTGGCACATGGTGCGCGCAATTTTATTGTTCTAGACCTTGATTCACGCCATCGGCGGAAGCTCGCAACGCTTCCTGCAATGACGATCAGGCTCTTGGGGGGACATTTCATGCGCCGCATCCTGATCGCCGCAATCCTGCTCGCTGCCGCCTCTCCCGCCTTTGCCGCAGACGACGCCAAGGCACCGGCGATGGAGCTTCCGCCGCTTCCGGCCGATAAGACGATCCACCAGAGCGCCGTGATCGCGGGCAAGCCGCTCGCTTATGATGTGACGGTCGGCACGATTCCGATCCGTGATGCCAAGGGCAAGAAGATCGGCGAGGTGGTGTATACCGCTTATACCGCCGCCGGGCGCGGTGCCGCCCGCCCGGTCACCTTCGCCTTCAATGGCGGCCCGGGGGCTGCATCGGCCTTCCTCAACTTCGGCGCAATCGGTCCCAAGCGCGTCCAGTTCGGCGCACAGGGCGATGTGCCGTCCGACAGCGCGGTCGCGCGCGACAATCCCAACAGCTGGCTCGATTTCACCGACCTGGTGTTCGTCGATCCGGTGGGCACGGGATTCAGCCGCAGCCTGGAGGATGAGGCGAGCACCAAGCGCGACTTCTTCACCGCGCAGGCGGATATCGACTATCTCGGGCGCGTCATCTTCGACTGGCTCAACCAGCATGGGCGGATGACCTCGCCCCATTATCTCGTCGGCGAAAGCTATGGCGGCTATCGCGTGCCGCGCATCGCTTATTATCTGCAGAGCCGGCTTGGCGTCGGATTGAACGGCGTCACGATGGTGTCGCCTTATCTGAACCCCGCCGCGTCCAACAGCGACGACAATGCGCTCTCGCCCTTGCCCTACATGATCTCGCTGCCGTCGATGGCGGCCGCCAACCTGGAGCGGCAGGGAAAGCTGACCGGCCCGGCGGCGCTGGCCGACATCGAAGCCTATGACCGCACCGAATATGCGGTCGACCTATTCCGCGGCCGGTCCGATCCGCAGGCGATCGAGCGGCTGACCGCGAAGGTATCGGCCTATACCGGGCTCGATCCGGTGATCGTGCGGCGCAGTGGCGGGCGGATCGACATCGGCACCTATCTGCGCGAAATCCACCGCGCGGAGGGCAAGATCGGATCGGTCTATGATTCCAACGTCACCGCGTTCGATCCTTTCCCCGAGGCGCCGCAGCAAGTGTCGAACGATCCGATCCTCGACGCGATCATCGCGCCCGCGACCAGCGCGGCGGTCGACCTGATGACCAACCAGGTCGGCTGGAAGGTCGACGCGCGCTACAACCTGCTGTCCTACGAAGTGAACCGCGCCTGGACCCGCGACAATAGCGACACGCCGGTGAGCGACCTCAGGAAGGCGATCGCCAACGACCCCAAGATGCAGGTGGTGATCGCGCACGGCATGGACGATCTGTCCTGTCCCTATTTCGCCAGCCGTCTGATCATCGACCAGATGCCCGGCTTCGGCGTGCCGCAGCGGGTCAAGCTCGGCCTCTATGCTGGCGGCCACATGTTCTACAGCCGCCCGGACAGCGCCGCGCAATTCCGCCGCGACGCGATGGCGATGTACTCGAGATAGGTCTCCCGCCATGCCAACGAAAGTTGGCATCCATCTCCTGCCCTTGTCATAATCGACGCGGCTGGGGATGGGCCCCAGCTTTCGCCGGGGCGACAAATCCTTGGGTTGACCCACCCCCTCTCAGCCCCCATCTCCGCAATCGGAACGAATCAGTCCGATTTGAAGTGATGCGCCTGTCCAACCTCGCCGATTATGCGGTCGTGATGCTCGCCGCCGCCGCGCGCAAGCCCGGCGGCCGGCTCAATGCGACCTGCCTCGCCGAGGAGACCCGCATTCCCTTGCCCACCGCGCAGAAGCTGGTCGGGCGGCTGGCGGCGGCGGGGCTGATCGCATCGTCGCGTGGCACCGGCGGCGGCTTCCGCCTCGCGCGCGATCCCGCGCGCATCAGCCTTGCGGACATCGTCGAGGCGGTCGAAGGGCCGATCGCGATGACCGCCTGCGTCGAGCAGGGGCGGCACGATTGCGGCGTGGAGCATAGCTGCCGCGTCAGGCCGCACTGGAATGCGGTGAATGACGCGATGCGCGGCGCGCTGGCGGGGGTGAGTTTGGAGACGTTGGCCTCGGCACCACCGTTCGCGTCGAGCGAAGTCGAGACGCCCTTTCGAGCGGAGCGAGAAGGCCTCGGCTCCGCTCGGCCAAGCCCCTCGACTTCGCTCGGGGCGAACGGGGAAGGGGTGACTGCATAATGGCGACCAGGAATGCAGAGGCGCATGCCGCCGTCGAGAAGGCCTATGAATGGGGCTTCACCAGCGACATCGAACAGGAATTCGCGCCCAAGGGGCTGAGCGAGGATATCGTCCGCTTCATCTCGGCCAAGAAGCAGGAGCCCGAATGGATGCTCGACTGGCGGCTGAAGGCCTATCGCCAGTGGCTGGAGATGGAGAGCCCCGATTGGGCCAAGCTCAACATCCCGCCGATCGATTATCAGGACGCTTATTATTATGCGGCGCCCAAGGCCAAGCCCATGCTCTCGAGCCTCGACGAGCTCGATCCGGAGATCCGCCGCACCTACGAGAAGCTCGGCATCCCGATCGAGGAGCAGAAGGTGCTCGCGGGCGTCGAGGGCGCGCGCAAGGTCGCGGTCGACGCGGTGTTCGACAGCGTCTCGGTCGCGACCACCTTCCGCAAGGAGCTTGAAGCCGCGGGCGTGATCTTCCGCTCGATCTCGGAAGCGATCCGTGAATATCCCGGTCTGGTGCGCAAATGGCTCGGCAAGGTCGTGCCGATCCACGACAATTACTTCGCGACCTTGAACAGCGCGGTCTTCTCGGACGGCACCTTTGTCTATGTGCCCGAAGGCGTGCGTTGCCCGATGGAGCTCAGCACCTATTTCCGCATCAACGCCGCCAATACCGGCCAGTTCGAACGCACTTTGATCGTCGCCGACAAGGGGGC
>Ga0068852_100000046_pt1 | contig 87937 bp, 73 predicted proteins | sample KBSCornC22_FD_66594 | JGI IMG/M metagenome (GOLD analysis project Ga0068852, IMG submission 66594) | Corn rhizosphere microbial communities from Kellogg Biological Station, Michigan, USA - KBS Corn C2-2 | ecosystem: Host-associated > Plants > Roots > Rhizosphere > Soil ... | reverse complement strand
AAGAGCCGCCCGGCAACAGGGCAGCTCCTTCCTAGGGAGAATAGTTCCAACGGAGGCAAAACCATCAGAACTTTCTGGCTGCATAGTAGGGGCGGGGAAACGGAGTGTCAAGAATAAATCAGACGCGCTTTAACTCATTTATATTCAATCGAATATTCACTGCACCTCGGCTGCAGCACTTTCATGATATTCGCTTTACCTTCGCTATTATAAGTGCTTGTTTTGTCGCGTTTTTCGGTGTTTTCTAGGGTTTACATGCTTTTTTCCACAAGGGAAACATGCCATTTACCGTTCTGATGCACAGGTGTGACACTTCTCACGCCGGGTCTCAGTCTTCAAGATGAAGCCGGATGAACTCCGCCTCATAGACCGATGAGACCGGCTTCCCGCGAGCGATCCGGTACAGCGCTCTTCCTCCACCCAGAAATAGCCCAAGCAGAATGGCCGCGCTGCATCCGATGATGACCAGGGATGCCACCCCCATCAGGAACCGGCTCGTCTTCGAAACCTCTGACTCGCGGGGCTGAGGCATCGAGGTCAGTTCAGCCGAGTAGTGCACCTGCGCCAGCAGTTTGTGACTCTCGTCCGGGATCGCGTCGCCGCTGACTAGCGCCACAATGGGCCCGCTGCGTCTTACCTCGAGAGATGCCTGATCCGAATCCTGCAGGGCCTTTGTGAATGCCGGTTGAGCCCCGCTGCCCGCTTTGACGTAATCTCTGATCCTCTTCTCCTGCGCCTCCGCAATCTGCGGCGTCGGATAATCGATCAGCGTCAGCACTGCGGGTCCCGATGAAAGAGAATAGTTCGCCGTCACCGCCTCTGCGTCTTTATCGAAACCCACCAGTTCCGGAGGCAGCACCCCGCCGGCACCCGAGTAACCAGCCGGGCCCTGCGCAAAATGCATCGTCTGCTTTTCCATCGAGGCTTGCGGAAGCGCAGCAATAATCGGCGGATTCAGGCCCTTGTTCCCCTGCGGAGTGGGCAGGTTCTTTGCCAGCTCTCTCAGCTCCCCTGCCGACATCGGCCCAATGTGCGAAAAGGTCGCGTCGATGACCGTGTTGCCTTTCCAGAACAGAACGTGACTTTTGTCTGAGGCTCCGCCTGCTCCGATCTCAACTTTGGGCCACCCATTCTGCCGGTAGAACGAGTACGCTCCATACGCTCCACTCAGATCCTGAAAGCTGAAAGCTTTCAAGCTTAGCGTCTCGTCGGAACGCTTGTAGTCGGCCACCATCCCGCCGCTGCAGCCGTACTCTTTCAGCGCCGTCGCATTTGCGCTATCTAACTCGGCACAACTCGCGACTGCCTTCGGCTTTTCTCTGGAAACCCATCCGGCAAACGCGTCCGGAAGTAACGGGCCCTGCTCCGCGTGTGATGGGGCTTCCGGCGCCGCCTTCTCCTTGGCAACTGGTTTCCCCGCTGCGGAGGGAGAGCCGGTGGTCACCATGATCGGAGCGGACTTCTTCGCAGCCGGCTGCTGCGCCTCAACGCGCAATCCCATCGCCAGCAACGATGCCCCACACACTGCCCAACCCATCCACCGCATCCCATACGCTCCCAGTCTCAGGCTACCAGCTTCCTCACTCAAGACGCGAAAAGCCGGTTCGCCGCCCATCTACCTTTTGACACCGCGAGCCCCGGAAATGTTCGCTACGCGATATACCGGCGCCACTCTTCACCTTCGGCTAAGCGCTTGATCAGGGAGAATCTGTGCTGAAGCAACTTCCTGACATGCGGCAACACCAGGCTGCGTCCAATCATCACCCCCGCTGCGCCATAAGGCATCTGGAACCGTACTTCGTCGTGCAGCAGAACTGATCCAATGCCGCCGGCGGAGAACCTGTGATCGTGTTCGAATGCGGCGAACCGTCCAGCAATCATCCGGTCTCGAAAAAAGAACGGCGGGTCAAATCCTTCGATCAGGCTCTCGTGTATATGGGGCAGGCCCCACTTCCATCCTCTCCACCGCACCATATCTCCATCTGCAACGGCTCCTTCCATCCGCCCCCGCACCGGCCGCATGGCGAGAGTCAACTCCACCACTGCAAGGTGCGTCGAAAGCGCAAAGCAGCGCTCGATCGGGGCATGTACCTCCACCTCGTCCCTCACGATGAAAACCTGCGGACTCTCGGCCATCCCTCTTAGACAGCGGATTAATTCCGCGCGATTCTCCTGCCGCTCGGTTCGTTTTTGCAATTGCGAAGTGGGACATTGCATCGTGTATCAGGATCAAAAATTCCCGCTCCGCGACGAGCTCCCGGACATCCAGCTTCCCTGCATCTCTCTCCGCAGCCGCGGCATCGAACTTCAGCAACACGGAGGAAACCTGAGCATGTTTCGTCTATCGCTATACGTCGTCGGAGTCTCTGCGTTTCTTGCCGCGTGGGCCCTCTATCGCAATCAGCAGAGAACCCGGCCCATGCCGGTCAAGAAAGCAGCAGAGATGCTTCAGGAAGCCTGGGCCGATTACCACACTCAGGCATAACGGGCGCGAAAAACCCTATGCGCATAACCAGCGCGCTCCGGCCGGTGCCCTCATCTCGCCGGAGCGCCTGGGGAACCAGCCTGCAGCACGGGTGCCGTTGGGAAAAGCGCCTCGCCGAGCTTCTGATACCGCCCCCCATAAAACACGAGCGCATATTCGCGGATTCCTGTGCTGACCGGTCCTCCAAGGCTGATCGCAATCACCACTCCAAATCCCAAAGCGACCGCACCGATGAAGATTTCGAGCATGGCTCCGATAGCTACCGAGGCCCCGGTGGCATGAGCAAAGGCAGAGTGAACTGCGTACTCGGCCCCGGCCACGCACCCTACCAGCACCAGTCCGGGGATAAGCAGCACGATGAAGATTCCAATGAAGGCGATGATCGGAAGCACGATCCGCAAGATCGCGTAGGCCAGAAACGATCCCTTCTCTTGGAGAACTCGCTCCCATACTGCTGACCACGCCTGCCCCGCGGGCGCATCTTCAAGTGCAAAGTGCGGCAGCATCCAGTCGCGCAGAATAATGTCCAATGCAATTCCCGCGACCACGAGGATCATGAAAATAGGAATCAGCGGCAGCGCGAGTGAAAGGATCAGCTGTACATCAGGCCCGTTTCCTTCCTGAATGCCCTTAAACAGGCGAATAAACCCCGGAATAAACGGCATCACCATGAGCCCTGCCATAAACACAAAACAAAGTCCCACCCAAACGTTCATCCGAAAGAACCGGTTCGCCTGAGGGCGGTAAAGGTTCCATCCAGGCTTGATCAGCCTCGTGTTGGTTACCAGGCAATGAAAGTACGCGAAGCGCAATCGCGTCATGACATAGAAGATCAGCAGGACAACAACAAGCAACAGCAGCGCCCCCGCCACAGCTGCCGCGATCATCAGCGGCGAGAATTGATAGATCATTGGCCCCGCGCCGCCGCTCGCCGCATGATTCTTATTCGCGTTCGACTGCAGGTTCGTCCCGAGCCCCTCGGTGATCGCCGCCACAAGGCAGAGCTTCAGAAACGTCGCCCAGCGAAATGGCGGTGCAAAAAGGAACTCGCGGGTACGGTTGATTGCAGGAGAAACGGCCTCTGCGGCAGAGAGAGCACGCATACAAACCCTTTCCGGGGGAACGCCCAATGTACCACGGTATACGCAGCGTGAAGACCCGAAGTTCCGTGTCCACGTCACCGTCTGCCTGATGCTCAAAGCGGCAAAGCTAACAACTGGAAGCTAGTTGCTTCACTCTCCACTGATCGAAATCCGCCAGCGCCCTCTCGCACTGCATCCGGTGTCGCTCCTTCTTGTCCCGCACCTTCCGACGAACCTCTTCCTCCAGCGGCATCAGCAGATCGAAGGTGATATTCGCCGGCTGAAAATGTCTTGTCTCCGCCTTGGTGATGTAGTGCACCAGCGATCCCAGCGCCGTTCCGCGCGGCACCGGCACAGGCTCTTCTCCGTTCGCGATGGACGCCGCATAGATTCCCGCCAGCATCCCCGTCGCAATCGACTCCGTATATCCCTCAACGCCCGAGATCTGTCCCGCGAAAAGGATCCGCTGATCGCTCTTCAACCGAAGCGACTGGTCGAGCAGCACCGGCGCGCAGATATACGTGTTCCGGTGAATCTGTCCATAGCGCAGGAACTTCGCATTCTCCAAGCCCGGAATCAAACGCAACACCCGCGCCTGCTCACCATACTTCAGATGATTTTGGAACCCCACCAGGTTATAGCTGTCTGCGCGCACGTTCTCTTTGCGCAACTGCACCACTGCCCACGGCTCTCGTCCCGTGCGCGGATCACGCAATCCCTTGGGCTTCATCGGCCCGTATCGCAGGGTGTCCCGACCGCGCCGCGCCAGCTCCTCGATGGGTAGACATCCTTCAAAGTAGTCGCAGCTTTCCCAGTCTTTGATCTCCGCGGCCTCCGCCGCAATCAACGCCTCGTAGAAGCGGTCGTATTCTTCGCGCGTCATCGGGCAATTGATATAGTCCGCTGTGCCCTTGTCATAGCGCGCCGCGAAGTACACCCGCTCCATATCGATCGACTCTGCATCCACAATCGGCGAGATCGAATCGTAAAACGCCAGATGCTGTGATCCGGTAATCCGCCGGATATCTTCGCTCAAGGCATCGGAAGTCAATGGCCCTGTCGCCACAATCGTGATGTCGTAACTACCCGGAGCGAGCGTCATCACTTCCTCGCGGACGACTCGTATCCGCGACTCCGCAGCAATGGCCTCTGCAATCCGGCGCGAAAACTCCACCCGGTCCACCGCCAGCGCATGGCCGGCGGGTACCGCAGTCTCATCCGCGATTCGAAGAAGAGAAGAACCCGCGCGCCGCATCTCCTGCTTCAAAAGCCATGGCGCGGTGTTCGGCGACTCGCTCTTCAGTGAGTTCGAACAAACCAGTTCACCGAACTCGACCGTCTGGTGAGCCGGTGTCAATCGAGCCTTCCCATCTACGATTGCGCGCATCTCGTAGAGGTCCACATGGCACCCGAGCCGCGCCGCAGTTAGTGCCGCCTCCGGCCCTGCCAGACCGCCTCCAATTACCCTTATCTTCACTTCGCCGGCCCCGATCCTGGACGATCCGCGTCTGAGACATTCTTCGAGTGCCCCATTCTTCCGCCGTCTTGTTGGCGGAAGGGTGGGATAGCATTGCTCCCGGCCAATTTCCTCAAGGCCTCACCGCTTACCCGAACATTCCGCCAAGTGTCCAGAAACTCCGCCCCCATTGCGGAATAGAACTCAATCGCGGGCGTGTTCCAGTCCAGCACCTCCCACCCAAGCCGCGGACATTCCTTCTCAACTGCTACGCCCGCCACGCGCTGCAGAAGCGCCTTGCCGATCCCCAGGCCGCGAAATCTGGGCAGCACGAACAAATCCTCCAGGTACACTCCCGGTCGCCCGAGCCAGGTCGAGTAGCTGTAGAAACAGAGCGCGAACCCCGCCGGTTCCCCATCCTGCTCGGCAATCAGGCACCAGTAGAAGGGATTTGGCCCAAACCCATCTCGCAATAGGTCCGCTTCCGTCGCCACTACCGCCTCCGGCTCTCGCTCGTACTCGGCCAGCGCGCGGATAAAGGTAAGAATCTGAGGAACATCCTCAGCAGTAGCGGGTCGAATCGTGGTTGCCATGCCCCCATTTTAGGGTGTGATGCAGGCCACACCCGTGCACCTTGCGGGCAATCTAACATCAATACGCCCGATCCCAGCACCGTATTACCGGTTCGCAGTTTTCCCGGTCTTGTGCTGAAGCATCCGTTGGATTTACCTTGGACCGTGGCCGAGCAGGCGCTTTTTGCTTTGTAGCTGCTCAAAACAGGGCTGTTCGATGTGTTTGCCAAGTCCGGCGGGCTGCTTCTTGCTCGCGGGTTGGCGACTCGAGCCGCATCTAACGGTTTATTACTGGGTTTATTTGATCAGCGATGTCTGACACGTACACAGAAACCTTTTCGATCGAGCAAACGAGCTTCACGCTCGCCAAAGCTCCCAAGGAGAAGAACATGAAACGCACGATTTCGCTCTGGATTGGACTGCTGGCTTTTGCCGTGATGCCCGCGATCGCCCAGACCCCCGCGCCCGCCAACGGTCAGCCTCAAGGCAAGATCCATGGCAAGATCACGAATCCGACCGGCGCTCCCCAGTCCGGCGGAACCGTCAGCCTCGTTCAGGGAACGAAAGAAGTTGCCAGCTTCCCGGTGAATGAAAGCGGCGATTACTCTGGCGACGTGGCTCCAGGCACCTACTCGCTCGTCTATCGCACTCCGGGCATGCCGGCAGATAAAGACGCCGACAAGATCGACAACGTGAAGATCGTGGCTGGGCAGGACACCGCGGCCGACGACGACATGTCCCGCGAGGAATACATCAAGACTCTGCCAGAAGAAACTCGCAAACAGCTCGAGGAGATGAAGAAGCACAACTCCGAAGCGCTGAAGGCCAATGCAGTCATCAAGAGCCTGAATGCTGATCTGAAAGCCGTAACTGCCGACATTCACGATGCCGATACCGCCCACGCCGCAGCCGCTCAGCAACTCGGAGCTTCTGCTTCCAAGACCGACATCGCTGCAAAAGAAAACGAGATTAAGACCGCGAAATACACGGAAGTCGTCACTCTGATGACGAAAGACACTCAGCTGCGCCCGCAGGAGTCTGTTCTGTGGGCATACCTCGGTCAAGGGCAGATGGGTCTCAAGAAATACGATGAGGCCGAGACTGCTTATAAGAAGGCCCTCGAACTCGACGCCGCTTCCAAGAAGCCTCGCCCGGAGATCGAAGGACTGGTCAACGCAGGGCTTGGTGAGATCTACGCCCGCACCAACAAGGTCGATCAGGCCAATGCAGCATACGATGCTGCAGTGAAGGCTGATCCGACAAAGGCCGGCTTCTACTACAAGAATGAAGCGGTCATCTTCTCCCAAGTTGGAAACACTGAAGGACAGGCAATAGCGGCTGACAAGGCCATCACCGCCAATGCACAGGATCCGATCCCTTACTACCTCAAGGGCCAGGCCCTCATCAGTAAGGCCACCGTCGACCCCAAGACCTCCCGCATCGTCCTGCCTCCAGGGTGCGGCGAAGCCTATCAGAAGTATCTTGAGCTCGATCCCAACGGCCCGTATTCTGCGGACGTCAAAGGCATCCTCGACTCCGCCGGCCAGAAGATCAACTCAAGCTACAAAGCTGGCAAGAAATAACCCGATTCATTCCTGATCGGAAAATGGGGGCGCGCTCAAATGGCGCGCCCCTTTCTTCTGCCGATCTGTTTCCCTTCCCCTCGTCTCCTCGGTCACTCCACCGAGAACGCCAGCAGCATATTTCCAGGTGCGGCACCCGCCTGGTCATATCCCGAAATCGCGAACACCATCCCTCCGGCGATCACCGGCCCTGCAACATCAAGCGATCCACCGCGTCCATCAACTCCATTTACTGTTTTGTACTCATGGGCGGTGTCGTAATCCCACAGCAGCTCCCCATCATCCGTTGCATAAGCGCGCAAGTGCCCATCCATCGAGCCGGAGAACACTACCCCGGGAATCACAGTGACCGCGGCCTGTTGCGCCGGACTGCAAGGGCGGTGGGCATCGCACGGATTCGCAGGCGTTTCCCACGTCCGTTCTCCATCCTCAAGATTGAGTGCAAACATTCCGCCGCCTGCATTCGGATCCAGATCATTTTCTTTCCCCGATTCGAGAAATGCCTCATCGGAAAGAGCCGCGTACACTCGGCCTCCATCAGCCGCAGCTCCCCACTCGATTCCTCCCAGCACTCCGCCCTTTCCGATCTGCGCGTGCCAGATCTCTTCACCCTGCTTGTCCGGATCAACCGCATAGACCGCGCCGGATTTCTGCGTAAGGATCAATGCCCGCCTTCCGTTTGGGAGTGCCACCAAAATCGATGATGATCCGAAATCGAAGTCGGGTCCCTTTGCGTCCGGGCAATTCTTGTTCTCCGCATCCATGCAGGCGTTGTTGAACGCATCTCCGCTGCGGAACTGCTTCCACCAGGCGATCGCGCCAGTCTCCGTCGACAGCGCAATCAATCCATCGCTCTTGTTCGTCACCGGGTCCGAATAGTTATCGCCCGTCGTGACATACAGCAGTCCCTTTTCTTCATCGATCGTCGGCGTAGACCACACGCCAACACCCGAAGGCCCCGTGCTCTTTGCTCCACGATTATTTGTGTGCGGCATCGCATCCGGCTCCTGAACCGTGTATGTCTTCCACAACACTCGCCCGCTCGCCGCATCTACCGACAGCACGCTTCCCCTGAAGGTGCAGCAGACATAATCGGGCGAAACCGCTGCGCCCTCTTCGTAGGATGCGACGGGCACGTACAGCTTCTCGTCGTAGTACACGGGTGTTCCTGTTACCATCGCCGTCGGATGCTCGTCCATCCGGCTCTGCCACACCGCTTTGCCCGTGTCGAAATCAAGCGCCTGCACGTTCCCGCCGTGGTCGCCGAAGAAGATCAGCTCTTTGCCGCCCGCGGCTCCGATCGTGATCCCGCTCCGCGCTCCTACCGGCAGTTCCGTAGCCCAGTAGGTGCACCCGCTCCGAGCATCCAGGGAGTAGAGCAAGTTTCCGCCCGCCACTACAATCCGCCCGTTGTAGACGACCGGTTGCGACCGCATCGATGTCGCATTCGGTACGGCGAAAGCCCACTTCAACTTCAATCGCGCTGCATCGCCCGCGGTCAACTGTGCCGCACCCCCAGGCTGAAAGCGCCGGTTCGCAACACCACCGCCCCAGGACGTCCACGCTGCCGTCGGATCCAAACCACCTGATTCGACATCCTTCGAACATGGATTCGGCAGCTTGCTGAGGTCGACCGCCGCACTCGTCTTGCGGCCGAGCCATTGCGCAAGAGCTACACGATTCCCATGCGACATGCGTGACGCTTGCTTCTGCATTACCCCGTTTTCAAGAATCTTGAGGATTGCCTGGCTGGTCAGATCCAGCATCTGCGATCGCCGTGGAAGCCGAACCGATCCGCTCTCATGGCATGAAGCGCAGCGCATCTTATAGAGGTTTGCCCCGCTTCCGCTCGCACCCTGAGCTATTGCAACCAGGGGACTCAACAAAAACAGCAAGAGAATTGTCTTCAACATCCTCGTACTTAGATGCACCACCCCATAACTTGTCGCTCGATAACCGTCTACCGCGAAGACCGATCTGATTGCCATTGCCTTCGTGCCCTTGTTCCTTCGTTCCCCGCCTGCCTACAATCTCCCCATGCCCTCCGACCTCCCCGGCTATGAGCAGGCGGCGTTTCTGGTCCAGCAACATGCGCGCGCCATAGCTCAGCGCGTCCGCCCCCCAATCGAAACCGTTGATCTCGCATCCGCCGCAGGCCGTGTCCTCGCTTCTTCTCTCCGCGCCGATGACGACCAGCCTCCGTTCCCGCGGTCCACCCGCGACGGGTATGCGTGCCGCGCCGCCGAAATATCCTCGCATGTCCTGCTTCCCATCGCAGGATCCACGCACGCCGGGCAGCCCCCCGCAGGACCCCTTCCGCAAGCATCCGTATGGGAAATCATGACCGGCGCTCCCGTCCCCGGCGGAGCCGATTGCGTCGTCATGCTCGAACACGTCCAGAAATTCGAGAATGCAATCCAATTCGCCCCGGCGCGCACCATCGCCGCCGGCGACAACATCGTCGCTCAAGCGGCACAAGCCCGTCGCGGCGACGAACTCCTTCAATCGGGAGTGCAGCTTGGCCCCGCACAGATCGCCCTGGCCGCATCCTGCGGATACGCCGAACTCCAGGTCTACCGCCGTCCCCGCGTCGCAATCCTCACCACCGGCGATGAGCTCGTCGCAATCAATGCCACGCCCGGGCCCGGCAAGATTCGAAATTCGAACGCACCGATGCTCGCCGCGCTCGTTGCAAAATCCGGCGCCGAACCAATCGTGCTTCCAATCGCCGCCGACACTGCACAAGCTCTGGACGAAGCCCTCACGCAAGCCGCCCACGCCGACATGCTCCTCATCTCTGGCGGAGTCTCCGCGGGCAAATACGACCTCGTCGAACCCGCGCTCTCCCGCATCGGCGCAAGCTTCCATTTCACCGGTGTGAAGATCCAGCCCGGCAAGCCCCTTGTCTTTGGCGAACTGCCACGAAGCGGGGAACCGCCATCCACACAGGTCTTCTTCGGCCTCCCTGGAAATCCCATCTCCTCCGCTGCGACTTTCCTGCTCTTCGCTTCCCCTATTCTTGCCGCGCTTGCAGGCAGCAATGAAGTACACCCTCGTTTCGTTCTGGCTCAGCTCGCGCGCGACACCGACCGCAAAGCGATGTCTGGCCTTACCCGATTCCTTCCAGCATTCTGTACATTCACTTCATCGGTGAACGCGCTCCCGCAAGTTGCAACGGTCCCCTGGCACGGCTCCGGAGACCTCACCGCCTTCGCTCATTCCAACTGCTTCCTCGTCATCCCTGAAGAAGCCGCACACCTTGAAGCCGGTTCCACCGTTCGCATCCTGCTACATTGAAAGCGCACCCCAAGCGCAAACTCTGGGTGCCCAGGTCTCGCTCCTAAGACTTGGCATCCAATGAGCCTCCATATGACTCAACACACTCCGAAATCGAAATCATCGCCGAAGCTCTCCCACTACGACGCATCCGGCGCCGCCCGCATGGTCGACGTCAGCGCTAAGCAATCCACGCGCCGCACCGCCACTGCCTCCGCCTTCGTCGAACTCTCCACAGCAGTCCTCGCCGCGCTTCCACAAAATCCCAAGGGCAATCCGCTTGAAGTCGCGCGATTTGCCGGAATCCAGGCCGCCAAGCGCACTTCCGAACTTATCCCTATGTGCCATCCGCTTCCTCTCACCCACGTGGACGTCGAAGCGAAAATCGTCGAAGGCGGAGTTAGCGTCCGCGCCACCGCAGCCACCACTGCGCAAACCGGCGTAGAAATGGAAGCTCTCACCGCTGCCACCATCGCCGCACTCACTGTCTATGACATGACTAAGGCACTCGATAAATCCATCGTGATCCGTTCCATCCAGCTGGAACAAAAATCCGGCGGCAAATCCGGCGACTACAAACGTGGCCGATAGACCCGACCATCAGCTGTGGTGAAATATCCTCATGATGCTCCGCCTTATCCCCAAAGTCTTCTACGACACCCTCGAAGAGGGCCTCGATCTCTTCGTCAGTTGTCTCGGATTCCAGGTTCGCTATCGGGACGACGATCTCGCCGTAGTTGAGCGCGACGGGGCAAAGGCCTACATTGTCGCCAGTCCGGAATACGCTGCCAAAGATCGCCCCGAGATCGCCATCGAAACCGACGACATTCAGGCCCTCTACGATGAGATTAAGGCGCGCCGTCCCGCCATGCTCCACCCCAATAGCAAGGTCATCCATAAGAAACCCTGGGGCGCCCTCGAATTCGCGGTCTTCGACAAGACGACCGTCTGCATCGTCTTCCGCCAGTGGTGAAGCCCGTCTGCCACTCAAGTTCCGCCACAAAACCTGAGAGCCAATTATCCTGATCCGTGGTGGCAACTCTCCCACGGTCCGCCGAACACTCCTCATGGAAACGACGGATCCGATCTATCCGCTTTCGATCTGTACTGCTAAGTCTCGCAGCCGGTCTCGCGATCGCCTGGACTATCGCGGTCTGCACACTTCTTTGTCTCCGCTGGATTGATCCGCCCACGACTGCCGTGCAGACTCAACGCCGCCTTCAGGCTTTCATCCACGGTGCTACGTATCACAAGCGATATCGATTCATACCGCTCAGCCAGATCTCACCTGAACTTCAGCATGCTGTCGTCGCTGGCGAAGACGCCCGTTTCTATCAGCACCATGGCTTCGATTGGCGCGAAATTCAGATCGCGGCCGAAGACGACCTCGAAGGGGCACGATCACGCGGAGCCTCCACCCTTACCCAGCAGCTCGTCAAGAATCTCTTCTTTGGAACAGGCCGCTCCGTCCTGCGCAAGGGCGCCGAAGCTACACTAGTCCCCGCCGCTGAACTCGTTCTCGGCAAGCAGCGCATCCTTGAGCTGTACATCAACATCGTCGAGTGGGGACCTGGCGTCTACGGTGCCGACGCCGCAGCCCGATACCACTACGAGATCTCAGCCCGCGGGCTCAATCGTGATCAAGCCGCCCGCCTCGCCGCTGTTCTTCCATCTCCACTCAAGCGCCGCCCCGCCCGCATGAACCGATACAGCTCTCTCATCCAGCAACGAATGCGCGAGATGAACTGGTAGTTCACCTCGCGGAGGTTGTAAGATCAGGCTGGCTTGAAAGCAGCGCAGCCATCTGTGAAGTCATCAGGAGCGCTGATGAACGATCCATTCGTCGGCGATGCCGTCGTCTGAATCCAGTATTCCGGGTAACTTGGATTGCCGTTGTTTCCGTCTCCATCGATCAGCGTGTAGTTCGTACCCGCAGTGACCGTGGCATCGTTGTCCCCCACAAGATAAGCAAGAATCAACTCTCCAGCTGCACCCGGCGTTTGCGCGGACCCGCATGTTGCATTCGCCACCGCTCCTGATGTGCTCGTCAGATGCTGCGTGATTGCGCCTTGATCAAGGGGAGCAACTGTCGCAGCGCCCTTCCACGCCTGCACTGAAATCTTCGCCCAGAAGTCTTTACTCGAGAGTGCAAGCTTCACGGTCAGGCTGCCGGCAGTCGAATTCGCGAAATAGGCCATCCCCGAGGAGTTCGGATCTCCTGTATCCGGAACGTAATAGATCTTGTTGTAAGTCCCGTTTGCGCCATCGCTGATAGAAGACATCTTTCCATCACGATCCGAAAATTCAACCGTGATCAGATCGCCAGCGCTCACGTTCGGCAGCGTGCAGCTCACAGATGTCGCGTTGATAGCTCCAGCGCTGCAGTGATTCGTTCCTTCCAGCGTGATTGGTGTTCGCGTAGCAGTAGCCGGTTTGAAGGCGGCGCAGCCCTCCGTGAAGTCGTCGGCTGCACTGATGAAAGGTCCATTCGTCGCTGTCCCTGTTGTCTGGATCCAGTATTCGGGGTAGCTTGGATTGCCATTGTTCGAGTCGCCATCAATCAGGGTGTAGTTCGCACCTGCTGTGACAGTGGGAATATTGTCGTTGACCAGGTAAGCGAGGATTAATTCGCCGGCTCCACTTGGGTTCTGCGGCGCTCCGCACGTTGCATTTGCCACTGTTCCAGTGGTGCTTGTCAGGTGCTGTGTGATCGCGCTTTGGTCGAGAACGCCAGATATTGCAGCGCCCTTCCACGCCTGCACCGAAATCTTTGCCCAATGATCGCTACGAGAGAGTGCGAGTTTAACAGTCAGGCTACCCGCCTTCGAATTGGCGAAGTAGGCCATCCCCGAATAGTTCGGATCGCCCGAGTCTGCGACGTAGTAGATCTTGCCGTACGTTCCATTTGCACCGTCGCTGATCGACGTCATATACCCGTTGCGATCGGAAAACTCAACCGTAATCAGATCGCCCGCAGTCACGTTGGGCAGCGTGCAGCTTACAGAAGACACATTGATCGCCCCCGCGCTGCAGTGATTCGCTCCGTCCAGCGCGATCGTGTTCGGCGGAGGCTGCACTGCGTTCACCAGCAGCGAAACAGAAGCGGTTGCAGTGGTGTAGTCCGCGGTGTCTGTTGGGGTGAACGTCACGGAAAGCGTGTTCGTCCCGGCGTTCAGCACCGTACCCGCTGCCGGCGTGTAAGCGAATGTACCTGGAACGTTCGCAGTTGCATTTAACTGGGTCCCGCTCAGCGCCGTCCCATAGTTGATGGCGGTAGGCGTCGGCCACGTGATGACAGGGGTCGCCTTGTTGACGGTGAGCTGAACTGTGGACGTTGCCGTCGTATAGTTCGCCGTGTCCGTGGGAGTAAATGTGACGCTGAGTGTTTGGGTTCCAGCGGCCAGCACCGAACCCGCCGCAGGCGAATAGCTGAAGGTGCCCGTAACGCTAGCAGTGGCATCCAATTGCGTCCCGCTCAGCGCGGTTCCATAGAAGATCGCCGCGGGCGCAGGCCATGTGATTACCGGCGTTGCACGTATGGCAGTACCGGCTAGCACAATGCTCTGTGTTGCATATCCCGGCCCTGCCGCATTCAGATTGTTGTCCGTCAGCACAAGCGATCCGCTTATGTTTCCCGCCGCGTTTGGAGCGAAGCTGATCGGCAGAACGCAAGAAGAGCCCGCAGGGAGCACGCCTGCCGTCGAAGCTCCACTGCCGGTCACCTGGCAAGCCGATGGCGCATTCTCATCGAGCGTGAAGTTCGCTGAGATGCTCGGATTGTTCCCACTCGCCGGAATGGGAAGCGTGAGATCCGCGTTGCCGGCGTTCGTGAGTGTCACCGTCTGCGGACTGTCCGTGCTAGTCGCACCCACTGATGTTGAGACAAAGTTCACCGCGGGTGGCTTCGCGAAATCCGCTGTGACGATAGAGTGTCCTCCCAGATAGGCTATGTACAACTTGCCCATGCCATCAAGCGTGATGCCCCACGGACCCAGGATGTTATGCAGATCTGTGACAACGGCGCTCTCGGTATATCCACCTGACGTTGGGGTTTCCTTGTAGACGTTGTAGGTGGAGGAATCGGTGAAATAGACGTTGCCAGCTGCATCCACTGCTACGGCATTCGGATAAGGTCTTCCAAAAGGATTACCGCTTTGCGAATACACCCCTTGTGCCAAAGCCTCTTTCACAATGCCACCAGCGTAGGCGACGTAAAGATTGCCTTGGCCGTCCACCGCGACTGCCTCGGCACTCGGAAGACCGCTTGCTACCGTGTTACGAACATAGCTGCCGCCGGAAGGAGTTTCTTTCAGAATCCTGCCGCCTTGAGCATCGGCGATGTACACATTGCCGGCGCCGTCCACAGCAACTCCGTACGCATAGCCGAATCCGCTGTCTACAATGCTTTCGCTGTAACCTGTTGACGTCGGTGTTTCCTTCAGGACCTCGCCCGAAAGGACAGCGATGTACAGATTTCCCGCACCATCCAATGCAAGAAGATTTGCGCCTCCCACTCCAGTTTTAATTGTGCTTTGAGTGAAATTGCCGCTGGAATTAGTTTCTTTCAGTACTTCGTCATTGTCGGAAACATAAATGTTTCCGTTGCCGTCCGCCGCGATCCCGTGTGGGTTCGATAGAGCAGTCCCACTGATCAGATTCTCGGTTGCGGACAAAAAACTAGCCTGGGGTCCAAGTCCTACACCCTGCAGATAACCTGTGGCGATTGTATTTCCATTTGCGTCTTTGAGCACCGTCGCGCCGTATCGTGCACCGGCCGACGTGGGCGCGAATTTGACGTTGACGGTACAGCTTTGTCCTGTCGTGTAAGCAGTGCCTGCATTGCAGGTTCCAGTGCCCGCATCCGTGAAATCAAGATTGGTCGTTCCCTGAGTGAGAACGGAAGTGCCGCTCAAAATCCCGGCCGAGTCGAAGGTGAAGCTCATGGGAATCGAATTGCTTGCGCTCCCTAGATTTACTGATCCGAAGTCGGCACTCAGTGGCTCAATCTCTGTCACATGCTCATCGCCAGGGTGCACAACATAGATACTCCCGCTCGCCACTGCTACACCTGCTTCACCGGTGTAGTCACTGGATACAGTTCCAATTTCGAAGATGGAGGGTGAAGCAGGGATGCTGCCATTAACTGCGACGATCTCTTTCGTGGAGTTCGAACAATAGTCGGCAACATATGCGTTTCCGCTTCTATCTACTGCCACCCCGCTCGGGCAAGCGAAACCGCTTGCGAGTGTGACGATCGAGGGCGAAACGGGGATGCTGCCGTTAACAGCAATAATTTCTTTGACTGCCCCATCTCCCTGATCCGCAACCAAGAGGTTGCCACTGTTGTCCATCGCAAGACCCTTTGGTGCGTTGAAGCTAGTGCTCAGCGTCTTGACGGTTGGGGAGACGGGGATGCTGCCATTGACAGCAAGGATTTCGTCCACAGCATTATTGTTGTAATCGGAGAAGTAAACATTGCCGAAGGCGTCTACCGCTACACCGAACGGTTCAATTTCGCCGACAGGCCCCGCTTGGCAGGATTGATACAGAGTTCTGACAGTCGGAGACGGAGGGATACTTCCATTCACCGCCAAGATCTCTCGGATTGCACACAAATAGCTGTCCGCAACGTATAGATTTCCGTTGCTGTCCACAGCCACGGCGAAAGTAGAGTAAAAACTGGCCAGCGGCACGATAGTGGGCGAGGCTGGAATCTTTCCCTTGACTGCTAAAATTTCTTCGACACCTTTGCCGTTATCGGCAATGTAGAGGTTCCCATTGCGGTCTGCCGCAATGCCCCAAGGCGCCCCCAACCCACTACCAACCTCGGTTTGTACGCCTGAGAAATGCGCGGTCTGCCCGACGCTGCTTCCCGTACCAAATATTATGAGAAGGAATACAGTGCATAGAATGGCGGTGCTGCGAACGTTGGAGTGAACCCAGCGAACTCCAGCGACTAATAGCGACCGCGACACTGCAACTGACGCTGCTTTGGCGCGAATTGTGCGATGTTCGGGGGAAGGATCAGAGGCGAGTTTCGATTTGTCGCAAAAGGATGATATCTTCACGGCGGTTTACTCCCTTGGGAACTGAGCTAGGTTGCCGGTCTGAGCTTGCGTAGACCAACGTCAACAGGCACTGCTCGGCTGCTTGCAAACCGCGCAAAGCATCCATTTCACAAATTGTGCTGGGCTTCTGGGGACGACGTTGTGAGCCTACCACGACCCGAATCGTAGAGCTACGTTAATTTCATACAACTCTGGTGATCTCGTTTTGGGTACTGCGAGCCACAACGTAACCTGCACCGTAAGGGCAAAATGTTGTCACGGGTGTGGATTCCCAACGCAATGGCGCCCACTCGCAGTCTTCACGTTGATCACGTTCGCAACTGCTGTGGACGCAAGAATCGCTTCACCTATGCGACGCGCTGCACAGTCCGTGCCGAAAGCCCGCACGGGCTGTTTTCATCATGCTTCGCTCTCAGCTTCTGACCGGGTTCTCCCACTGGCTTGGAATGCAGCTCATCGACGAAGTGTGAATCGACCTGAGTGTCGGTAAGCATGAATGCCGAAGGGGTCAGTGCGCCGGCAATGAATTCAGAACGTCCCTCCGGCGCGCGACACTCCCGAAGGGCAGATAAGGCCACGGCGACCGAGTCGATTCAAGCTGCCGGCGAATCTGCGAGCTCTCTTATTCGGGCGCTGTCATGGGTTCCGGAGGAGCCACGGGTATTTGAAAGGTAGCGAGATGCTGGAGCAAGCGGTCCGGGGCAAGGGGCTTGGCAAAAATCTCGAACGGTGTCTCGCCGCTCTCCATCAATTTGGCCGTTTCCGGGTGGCCGGAAAACAGAACGATACGGCAGGATGGGCGCTGCTGCAGGATCATGGACGCGGCATCAATGCCGTTCAAATCGCCGAGCATTACATCGAGAATCGCGACGTCGGGAAGGAAAGTGGAGGCCAATGCGACGGCTTGTTCACCCGAGTGGACCGCCGCCGCTTCGTATCCTCTCGTTTGCAAGATGCGAGCGAGAGTGTCTGCGATATTGGGCTCGTCGTCTGCGACAAGAATCCGTTGACCCTGCGACATGAATGACCTACCTGGGCCCGTGCTACGTTGCGTTCCATGATAGTGCGCGCGCGAATCAGAACGTTGGGATGGAGGAAGTCACAGCAGGTCGGGGGCTCGGGCGGCCTGGGGCGGTTGATCCATTGCCGCGCAAGCAGATGCGCGGCATAGACATGTTCGATGCTCACCGGGCGTCACGAGGTTGCCGAGCGGGCGCAGCAAATTGCTACACACGGTCTTCGGCTCAACGGGGAGACGAATCGGGTCCACCAGCGGGGATGGAGAGCAGAACAGCCCTACTCACGTCTCCTCAATCTGACGATGGAGGGTAGTGTGAAGCAGGCGATCCGCAAACGAACGGAGCTAGGAGGCTGACATCTTCCTATGGCTTCGCGGCGGCTGGGTGATCATGATCGTGATCTTCCTTCGGCGTGAATGTCGGAGGATGCACATTCCCGCGGTGGCAGGTCCCGCAAGAAACCGCGGACTCTTCTTTTCCGTGCCCCTCATGACCCTTGTCATGATCATCGTCCTTCACTTCGCTTAGATATTTCTTATTAATGTCCATCGTCATGCGGAGCATAAGACGCGCGGTGTTCTTTTCTGCCTTCGAGTCATCGGCAAAGTTCAGCATCGGCCGCCCATCTGGTCTCTTCCGGTTCGGATCGACGGCATGACACGTCGTGCACTCCGTGCCAAGCTCCCCGGCCCATTTGTGCATGATCTCGTGTACCTGCTCGCCCGTCAGGGTTTTGGGCAGCACCTTCAGGTTGGTCGGCGCGGGCGCCGGAGCGTGATGGTGCTCCCCAGCGCCACCGGTGGCTGGTTGCGACGGGTGCTCCTGGGACAATCCGGCAAAAGAGAATGTCATGGCGGCGACAGCGATGAACAAAGGGGAAGCGATCTTCAAGAGCAGTGACCTCGCAAGTTCTGAGTTGAGAGCTATTGTATCGACGGGAAATCAGCTCAGTAAGTTGACTATTTCGATTGCCATTGTTCAAGCTTTCGCGGCCCGGACACACAGCCGTTCCCCTTCACCGCGAAACGAAGAGGCAGATCGATGGCATGCTTGATCCCGATCCGGGGTGTGATCACCACCTCCGGTAAAGGAAATCCATCCTCCCGCACCTGAAGCACCGACGACGCTTTGGTCACGTCCAGTCCATTGTGTCCAGGCCGCGTGAGTCCCAAGGCGAGGCACAACCGGCTCGGCCCCGAAGTAATCATGCGTACTGGCGCATTCTCCTCGAGCCCCCGATTCCGAGCCATCTCCGCAATCCCAACCACCGGCTCCAGCGCCCTCAACAGCACCGACCCCGCCAACCCTTTCTTTTCGCAGGAGATGTTCATGCAGTAATAGAGCCCGTAGATCGAGTAGACATACGCATGGCCCGCCGGCCCAAACAGCACCATGTTCCGAGGTGTCGGACCTCGATGCGCATGCGCCGCCGGATCAGGGCGGTCATTGTGCGGCCCCAGGTAAGCCTCCACCTCCACGATCCGCCCCGCCAGGATTTTCCCCGCATCAACTGAAACCAGCAGCTTCCCCAGCAGCCTGGGCGCGACCCTCTCCGGCGAATCCTCAAAGAAGGCACGAGAAACCACCCGCCCCGGAAGTCTCCTGGCTCCAGAGCTCACCTTCATTTGTGGCTCTTGTTCCAGTCCTTCAGCAGCGCAAGCACCTCTTCCGCATGACCTTCCGGCGTCACTTTCGGGAAGATGTGAATGAGCTTCTGGTCCGGCCCGATCAGGAAAGTCGTCCGCTCGATCCCCCAGACTTTCTTCCCATACATGTTCTTCTCCTTCATCACACCAAACTGATTGCAGACTTTCTCGTCTACATCAGCAAGGAGTGTGTAAGGAAGGTCGTACTTGGCCTTGAACTTGGCCTGAGCCTTGGGAGTGTCCCGCGAGATACCCAGAACCACCGCGCCCGCAGCCTGGAGCTTTTTGAAGGCATCCCGAAATCCGCAGGCCTCAATCGTACAGCCCGGAGTATCTGCTCGCGGATAGAAGAACAGCACCACCGGTTTGCCTTTGTAATCGGAAAGGCTTACCGTCTGGTCTTCATCCGTCTGCAAGGAAAAGTCGGCGATCTTCTGATTCACTTCCATGGGAGTTTCCTCGTATCGTCAGTATGGTGAATAAATTTTTGGCAAGTCTGTTTCGTTTGCATTATTTCCGAGGAGCGCGCTTTCTGTCATCGCGCACGTTCCACACCCGTTCGATCGGGTCAATTTCGGTTGTCGCTGCTATGGCCCTGATCGCTTCGGCCGCATTCGGCCAATATCCCGGCCAGGTTGAAAAGCAAACCAAAGATGCTCCCACTCTGCGCGCTATCGCTGTGCTCGAGTGGACCGGCGACCTCGGGAAGCCGAAGAAAAGCCGCCTCGTTCCGATTACCGTCTACGACGGACAAACTCTCCACGACGCCGGTATCTATCTTGCCCGTCCCCATCCCCTGGCGCTAGCCGGGGAGGTCGAATACGAACTCCAGAAGAATGGCGCACCCATTGGTCTTTTCGACATCAAGAATGCGGCTCAGGAAATGGGGTCGTGGGTCGGATACGGCTCCTGGAAGGCGATGCCGTCGGCGAAGCCTACGGCGCCCAAACCCGTTGTCGATACAGGTTTCGATGCTGACGACGACAAGCCAGTGCTGCACCGCAAGCACTCTGATGCAGGCGGAAAATCTGACTCATCAGCTTCGGCCTCAGCTCCTGATCCCGATCGTCCAACGCTCCACAAGCCTGCGACGGATGATGCGGGCGGGAAGTCCAATCCAGCTCCGGATCCGGATCGCCCCACAATCCACAAAGAGAAAACCGCAAGCGATTCAGATCCTGTCCTGCACAAGCACACTGACGTCGACTCGAATGATGGCGAACACTCTGCTTTTACAGACCCGGACCGCCCCAAACTGATGCGAGGCAAGCAAAGCGGCGGCAAGGGTCTCGATGTTTTGCCCAGCCTCCTTGGTTTTCCGCCAGACATGGAGCAGGCGGTTGCCGTATCCGATTCCAAGTCGCGGCCCGAACATACCTGGGACTACAAATGGGCGAATCCGGAAGACGAGGAGAAAATGAAGGGCGCCATGGAAGACATAGCCCGTTCCGCGCTCGGCCTCAAGGCAACACCTCCGCCGCCGGCAACGAAGCGCGCTTCTACGCGCAGGACCCTGAAGCAGGCGGCTCCTCCTGATCCGCCGCCTCTGGCAGATGAAAAGTTCCGCGTGTTCGAATTAGCTTATGGGGCCGGTGCCACCCTGGTTCTTTCAGCGCACACAGAAGGTGCACCGAGAGAGCAGAAGTCTGTGACTCTGATTGCTCAGCCGGATCTCTACGGCAATCCCCTCGTGCTGATGAAGAACGTCACCGATTCCGCTCACCTGGATGAAACCCCTCAGATGCGGTTGGTCGACGCCGTTGACGCCCTGGCCGATAATCGGGGCGAATTGCTCTTCGAATTGCGCGGCGCCAGCCAAAGGCAGTTTGCACTTTATCGCATCTTGCGCGGTACAGCGGAGAAGATCTTTGTGACCGGGGGCGGGGAGTTTGGCGCTGTGGTGGGCGAATAGGAACCGTGAAGCTAATCACACGATTCGAAATGACGTATTTCACCCTGGTCTTATCTTGGCCGTTCTCAATTTTGGCCCTGCCAACATTGTTTAGTAACTTTCGTGACAATCGTTTACGCTTTGTTCGTACAAACCCCTTGCCTCCTATACAATTCAGGAAGAAAGTGGCAGTAACAGCAGCAGATTCTAGAGAGAATTTCGCGTCTAAGCCTAAGAAACTGGAAGTCGACGCAACCATTCGGCTCTGTCGCGACTCTTTCAGGCGTCAGAAGCGGGATCACCAGGTGGCGACTGCCAGCTGAAAGGCTGACACGCTCCATTTCTCTCCGGTTTTGCTGCAAGCACCCTCTTTAAAGGATTTAGCAACGAATGGCGTCAGTTTTGACCGCACCATCCCCCGACCGCTCCACCCAGCCCTCCCCTGAACACATCACGAACTCGCACGACGCCAAGTCAAGCATGGGTCATGACGTGGCCACTCGGGATCTCGTGCGTCTGGGCCGAGCCGCCACGGTGAAAGAGGGTCTGAACTGGATCACGCTAGTCACCGTCATCATCTTCCACGCCGGTGCGCTTGCAGCCTTCTTTTTCTTCAGCTGGCAGCGGCTCGCTGTGATGGCCATTCTGTACGTTCTGGCAATCAACGTCGGAATTGGCATGTGCTACCACCGCCTTCTGACGCATCGCGGATACCAGACGCCCAAGTGGATCGAATACATCATGGCTGTCTGCGCAACCATGTCGCTCGAGGGCGGACCGATCTTCTGGGTTGCGACGCATCGCATTCACCATCAGCACAGTGATCACGAGGGCGACCCTCACACTCCCCGCGAGGGCGGCTGGTGGGCCCACACAGGTTGGATCCTTTTCGGCGAGGCACTTCACTCGAAAACGAACGTTCTGAAGCGCTACTGCCCCGACCTCTATCGCGACAAGTTTCATGTCTGGCTCAGCAAGTACCACTGGCTCCCCATCACATCAAGTGGCGTTCTCCTGCTGGCGGGAGGCTGGTTCTGGGGCGGTTGGAAAAATGCTGTTGGCATGGTCCTCTGGGGCGTCCTGCTTCGCGTCACCCTCGGCCTTCATGCGACATGGTTGGTTAACTCCGCCACGCACCTCTGGGGCAGCCGGCGTTTCGAAACTCGCGACGACTCGCGCAACAGCTGGTGGGTTGCGCTGCTTACCGGCGGTGAGGGCTGGCATAACAATCACCACGCTCATCCGGTTTCTGCCCGTCATGGACTCAAGTGGTATGAGGTCGATCCGAACTTCTGGGGAATCTGGCTACTTTCAAAGTTGGGCCTTGCAAAGAAGGTCCAGGTTGCGAAATACGATCCGGCAAACCCCAAGCCCGCGGGGCTCTAGACTCTTCATCACGTCGAATTTCGCGAGGCCATTCCTGAGGGAATGGCCTTCTGCTTTTGAAGCCTATTTGCGCGGAGTTGCTAAGCTTGAAATGAGAAATGTGCCACGGGTGGGCCGAGCGGATTTCAGAGAGGATCCGAGTCAAACATGAGCAAAGCAGAGAGAGTCGCGGTAGTCACCGGAGGAGCGCAGGGCATTGGCCGCCGCACATCCGAGTTGCTTTCCGAACGCGGTTTCTCAATCGCCATCATCGACCTTCAGGAACCGAAAACAACAGTCGACGCGATCGCCAATCGCGGTGGCGGAGCACTTTGGTTCATTGGAGACATTTGCCGCGAAGAGGTCGTGGAGGAGTTCGCGCTCAAAGTATTCGAACGTTTCGGTCATGTTGATGTGCTGGTCAATAATGCTGGAATCAGCCTGATCCGATCAGCAGAAGAGACGACGCCAGCCGAATACCGCCGCGTTATGGAAGTGAATCTCGTTGCTCCATTCCTCCTCGCCCGCGCATTCGGCAAAAGAATGCTGGAGGCCCGCAGGGGATCAATCGTAAACGTCGCATCGATCGCGGGCCTGCTCGCAGTGTCCGATCGCGCAGCCTATAACGCATCGAAACACGGCCTCATTGGCCTGACACGCACCTTGGCCGCGGAGTGGGGCGGTCGTGGCGTACGGGTCAACGCAGTGTGTCCCGGCTGGGTGAAAACTGAGATGGACGCGGCCGACCAGGCACGCGGCACCTATGTAGACGCCGACATCACACAGCGCGTTCCGATGGGCCGATTCGCGAGCCCCGACGACGTCGCCCAAGCCATTGCATTCCTCTCAGATGAGACACAGAGCAGTTTTGTGAACGGACACACGTTAACCGTCGATGGTGGCTGGAGCTCCGACGGAAGCTGGGAATCTGTACGTCTGAGCAAACGATAGAGGGCTACAAATGCTTCGCGGCCTCGCGAATCGTCAGGGCAGAAAGCCTGTCATGGTTCGCGCGGAGAAATGAGCGGACCTCCCCGGGCGCATGGCGAGCGTAGTCGCGAAGTGCCCAGCCAATCGCTTTGCGAATGAAGAATTCTCTCTCGTGCCCGCATGTGACTGCGTACGAGAAGAGACGCCTTCTGTCGGTCCGATCTCGCCATCCCAGTTGATGGAGGATTGCGACTCGGCGAACCCAAAGATTCGAAGATTGCAGCGCTGTATCCATCTCGCGCTGAATATCCGGATTCTCCTCGCGTGCATTCAGAATGATCCGCCCAATCACCGTTACGGCGAGGGAATCGACCGTGTCCCACCGCGACTTCTTTCGAACGAGGCTAAACAGCGCTGGCAGCTGTTTCGGCGACAGCACCTTCGCGTGCTGTCCAAGCAGATCGACGGCTATGTATTGATACTCGCGTTTGGGACAAGCCCAAAGCATACGAGCGGAACGAATCAGGTCAGCCGCTGTCGCTCCCTTCTGCATGCGAATCAATTCGCCGGTGAAGGCCCGTCGGACAGGAGTCTTGATTCCCAGAAATTCAAACTGGTTCTTCATGTACGCCTGCATCCAAGGCCGCAAGGCCGGATCACCAAGTGGTTCGGCAATTTTGAAGACTCTGCTCACAAATGCATCAGGCCGCAGCGGGCTGCTGGAGGTCTTAATCTTTTTCGAAACTCGAATTTGAGCCACTGCTTTCGTGCGCGACATGCTTTTCTACGTCAGGCTAGTCCCAGCCATCTTTTCGAGGATCGCGACAGGAGCGGACTCACGGGTCACCATAGCGGCAGGATCAACGAGGAACGTCTGTTCGAGTGCATACTGACCTCCGAGCACGGCGTGAGGAACAGTTTCGGTGTAGACCATCCAGCTTGATCCCGGAGCGAATTGAACTTCTTCGCGCGCACAAGTCGCCTGGAACGCCGAATCTTCTTTCATCGTGTTGTGAAGACGCATCATGAACTCGTCATAAGGACTGCGCTTCCACTGGGGAACGAGAGCGGCAATTCCAGTCGCCTGAGCAAGCTGTTTGCCCGCGCGCACAACCGGGCTCTCGGACTTCGGAACAGCAAGCTTGCCCGGGGTAAAGGCGCCAACTACCCGGCCGAATGGCTCGCCGATCACCCAATCTCGTGTGTGCGTGGGATGAATGTTGTGGAAGAACCGCAGAATGCGCCACCCTCTCGTCGGTCGCGTCGGAAAGGCATCCGTATGAAGCAGATCATTGCGTCGCCGGACGGGTAGATCGCGGCCTTTCTCTTCGAGCGGTCGAAAGCTCGCGTAGTCGAGCCGCCAACGACGCTGATAAGGGGCGAGGAAGTGCGAAAGGAAAGCCTCAATGCTTTTTGAATAGCGCCGCATCACCTCGCGCAGAAGGACGATCTCCGCCGAATCGGCGGACTTCTCGTCCACTCCGCTCAGCTTGTCACGGTCAGGCTTGTACGCGATGTTCTTGTGCAGACTGCTCGAAGTCTGTTGCCGGCCAAGTAAAAAAGTCAGGTCGTCCGCAGGAATCGGAACGGGAGTCTGCGGGAAATAGAGGACGGCTCCAGCTTCGAGACGGGAACACCAGTTGCGAACTGAATCGTCGCCGTCGTGCGATCTCAAATCATCGAGCAGAATAGTTTCGACGGCCATCAAACCGATCCTAACTGCGAAGCTTGGCCCTGATCCAGAGGGTTGCGAAGAGGGGCAGGGCAATGAGCAGAGTGACCACGCCCACGGGCAGACCCACCAGAAGATAGCTGTCCGCGTAATTCACCGAGTGATGCCCGATGAGGTTCCAGGCAAGGAGCCCGAAGATAGCCAGCATCGTTGTGAGGAAGAACGCAAAAAAAGCCGAAGCAAACGAAAGCAGCAGACTCTGGAACAAACTGAAGCCTTCCAATGGGAAACCGAGAAACGTTCCGCCGGGATGCCGCTGTGTCTGTGCGGAATGCATCATTAGAAAGGACCTCTCTCGTCTAGAATACAGTTTTATGCCAAGCAGCGCCCAAATAGAGCTATGGCCCGCGGAGAGAGTTGCAGCGAAGGTTCTGATGCTGCGCGCCGCCAATGGGCTCAGCTATTCGCCCTGGGGTGAAACGCGCATTGCGGAGACCGACCTGGAGCGGCTGGTGAGCGCAGTGCCAGGCGTTATGTCCCCAGCACTGAAGAACCGCGCATATTATTTTGTGCCGCTCGCCATAGCGGACACAGGCGAGACGCTGGTCGCCCCTTCATACACGGTCGAACTGGGCGATCGTGCGGTGTGTCATCGCAACACCTCCTTCGGCGCAACGGAGGCCGTATTCCTTTCGACACGATTAGTCGAAGACCGCTTCGGGCTGGCTTTCGAGTTCTTCATCAATGTTGCGCACAATTTTGTCGACGCAGCGGGGGTGCCGGAGAGTTTCTCGCAGCTGGTGTGGTCGCAAGCCGAGGCCCAGGTGAAGGGAGAGACCAGTCAAGATGCCTGGGAGGCACGCCGGCGAGCTCAGGACGCAAACGGGAAAAAGACGATCGATGAGCGCGCAAGGGGCACGTTCTATGATGCGTCGTTTTCAGATTCTCTTGCCATCTACATGCTCTCGCTCGCCGTTGATTTCGACTATCACGACCTGAGGGAGCGCGAATACCCTCTCCTGGCTGCTCCAGCACTTGCCGAGCGGCTGCGGCATGTTGCAGGACTCTTCCCGCCCAATCCGGGGTATGAATTCCAGATACTGTACCGCCGCAAAGGCTGAATCTTCCGCAGTCCCTTGCCAGCCGGGTGACACTTTCCGAAATGCGCTCTGAATACCTTAGGCTAAAGATTCACCAAAATGGCGTTTGAAAAAGCTCAAAAGCTAGCTACAATCTGCGGCAAGAGTTTCTAAATCCAAGCCTCTCATAAAAAGATGGTCACCGCCTGCAAACATCCTAGGGTACGAATTGTTTCCCGCCACGAAGACACGGAATATGTTGAGTGTCTTGAATGTGGCGATGTCTTTGATTCTGAAGAGTTTCACGACATGGCGATTGAAGAATCGTCTGAGAAAGAAGAACCGGAAATCGGGGATGAGTAGGCGCCGTCCTAAAACTTGAAGAGACCGTTCCATCGCTGCGCTATCTAGCTCGGGCTGGATCCGCCGGCGTGTGCACTGCTGCGATGCGCTGCAATCCAGGCATAGTGCAGGCCTGAGAGGATGGTCAGAGCGATCGTCGCATCAAGCGCGACAAGCCGCAGGATTACAACCCACTTTGCAGTTGTGAGCTGGTGCAGAAGCACCACGGCCACCGCTGTGACCTGGGCAACTGTGTTGGCTTTTCCGAAAATACTGGGTCCAAAGTCGCGCCGCCCGACCACTGCATACATGATGGCTGCAACAATCAGGATCCCCAGATCCCGTCCAAAAACCAGAATCGTGACGGTAGTTGGAATGAGGCTCTTGTACATGAGAACGAGGAAGAGCGTGCTGAGCAGAAGCTTGTCCGCGACGGGATCCAAATACTGTCCAAGCGTCGTTCTCTGCTTGAGTACACGCGCCAGCAATCCATCCAGAGCGTCTGTCAGGCCCGCAACGATAAACAGGGTGAATGCGATTCCGAATCGGCCTTCGAGGATGGTCGCAACCAGAAAAGGGGCAAGGCAGAGACGGATAACGGTAAGAAGATTGGGTGCAGTGCTTAGGGGATTGCGGCGCGGGTTCGGGGAGTCCGTCATCGTCGTCAGTTGATCTTTGAGATGAGCGCGCGTCCTCTTTGGTTCCGTCACATAAGATTCTCTAAGACCTGGAGTTGTGGGCGCCGATCATTCGACATCGATGGTACAGCATCTCCGAGGGCTTACAAACATCGTGTTCTTTTCGCTAAAGCTCCGTTGCTGTTAGACTAGGGTTGTCGCAGTGCACCTGCCGCAGGCGCGTAGCTCAGTTGGTTAGAGCGCTTCCTTGACACGGAAGAGGTCGTTGGTTCGAATCCAATCGTGCCTACCACATTCCCATCCAGAAGAATCCAGCACAGTTCCGAGGCTTGGCCCAAGCCGCTGAAGAATCAGCAGCTTTTGGGTATATACATCCGTCGGCCTTTCGATCTGCTTGAGTACGGGGACCCTTGGCTTTAGCTGATACTGAGTTTCGTGGATCCAACCCGGGGAGAGAAACCTCACATACTATCCTCACACGCGCATCGGCGAACGGAGCAAGTCTGCAGCGCGTCTCAGATCTGTCAACAACAACGCCCGCATCTCTGAAGCGCGGCCAGAATCCGTGGCCCGCAGAATTGCGGACGGATGAATTGTTGCAATTACTCGATTTGTATATGGGCTTGAAACCACTTTGCCCCGCTCACGCATCAAGGCGAAGCTCGGACCCAAGAGCGATTTGGATGCGGTGGCGCCGAGGCACACCACAAGTTCGGGACGCACCGCTTCCAACTCTGCCAGCAGCCACGGGCGACATGCAAAGATCTCAGCGGCCCTTGGGCTCTCGTGCAAGCGCCGCTTGCCGCGCTCGATGAACTTGAAGTGCTTGACGGCATTCGTGACGTAGGATTGTGCGCGATCGATCTGGGCTTCGGCCAGCAATTTGTCCAGTAATCGTCCGGCGGGGCCGACGAAGGGCTCGCCTTTTAAGTCTTCTTCATCTCCAGGTTGCTCGCCGATGAGCATCAGCCGGGCTGTTGTGGGGCCGCGGCCGAAAACTACCTGCGTGACGCATTGGTGGAGATGGCATCCCTGACAGGCGCGAACAGCCTCTTGCAATACGGGCAGACTGCGATTTGCCGGAACAAACGATGCTGCGGTGAGCTTCGGTTGACGAGCAAGCATTGTTTCCACCCGGGTCTCAGCCTCGGTCAGCAGCACGAGAAGGGTCTGCAACTCAGGCAAATTCTTCCAGTAATGCACTGGCATTTCAGATCGCATCGCCTTCAAGTTCGTTCGCGCCGGGTTGAATATGGATGAGTAGTAGGTACGCCAGAGCTCTTCGAAGTCATCCTGCTGCGGCACGCGTTCGCGCAGCACGCCCGGTCCGAATGTCAGTTCCTGTTCGAGGGGATCCCATTGAACGGACTCGTCTGGCGTCAAGATCGTCCACTGCATCACGGCAAAGCGTTCGGCAAAGAATGGCGCGGCCAACCGCAGCACGCGATGCGCTGGCTCGTACCACGCGATGAACCGGTCGCCGGATTCTTTTGCTACTTTCCGGAATCTCACGAAAGCATGCATTTTATGCAGGTCCCGTCGGACCTGCTGTTCGAGCCGACGAAACTCCACAACATCATCGTCGATTTCGATTTTCAGCAAGTTGCGATTCGCTTGCAGACGAAACAGAACGCGGTAGAGCAGATTCCATCGCCCAGGGTTGCGATGACACGCCACAACTTTGGCCCGTTCGAAGAATGAGCGGGGCACATACGACGAAGAACTGACAGTGGACGAGACAGGGGCCGAACCGGCAAATAACGACTCCGGTGTCCCCAGCGATGTGTCCATCAGGTCCGCAGCTTCCGGCGCAACTCCTGCAGATAGCAGACGACGCGCTGTCTCACGCCAGGCTTCGAATGTGGGCTCGAAGAGAATGCTCTGTCGTATCGCAGCCGTTGTCACAACTGCCCCGAAAACGCTGACGCGGCGGAGAAGAGATCGAGTTGTACCGGCTGCGCCGTCTTTCGGTCGCGGATGCTCGGATGCCGCAATTTCTCCGGCAGATGATCAGCCGCGAGCACAAACTCTCTCGCGAGTTTCACCCTCACATTCAGTTTGCCCAAGTCATCCATCGTGAGATGGTGATATCGGCGGATGCGGATGATGCGATTGACATTGCGATAACCAATTCCTGGAACGCGCAACAGCGATTCGCGTGGAGCCGCGTTTACGTCAACAGGAAAGAACTCCGGATGAGTTTCAGCCCACGCCAGCTTCGGATCCTTGCTCAGGCTTAGGTTCGGGTCTTCATCACTGGTGAGTTCCGCAGCGCTGAACCCGTAGTAGCGCATAAGCCAGTCCGCCTGATAGAGGCGGTGCTCACGCACCAGCGGAGGAGCGGACTGCGGAAGGCGCGCATCGCCCAGCGGAAATGGACTGAAGCTGGAGAAATAGATTCTGCGAAGACCGTAGCTCGTATAAAGGTGCGATGCAGTAGAAAGGATCTGCCGATCGCTTGTCCGCGTTGCCCCAATCACCATCTGCGTGCTCTGGCCGGCAGGTGCAAAACGTGGAGTGGAGCGATGCCGCTTACGATCTTCATCAATCTCCGCCTTGCGCTCCGTGATCTGGCTCATTGTGCCTTCTATGACTTCGACCTTCTTTTCTGGAGCAAGCTGAACGAGGTCCTGCTGGGTGGGCAACTCGATATTGGCGCTTAGCCGATCGGCGAACGTCCCGGCGCGCTCGATCAGAGTTGGAGAGGCCCCGGGAATCGCCTTCAGGTGAATGTATCCCCCGAATGCATGGTCTTCCCGAAGTGATCGCGCGATTTCGATCACCTGCTCCATCGTGTAATCGGGCGACTGGATGATGCCCGAAGAGAGAAAAAGCCCTTCGATGTAGTTGCGACGATAGAAATCCAGCGTGAGGTTGACCACTTCACTGGGTGTGAAGCGCGCTCGGGCAATGTCGGACGACACGCGGTTGACGCAGAAGACACAGTCGTAAGTGCAGTAGTTTGTGAGCAGGATCTTGAGCAGTGATACACATCGACCGTCCGGGGTGTAGCTGTGGCAGATTCCGGTGCCGTCGGAGTGTCCGATTCCCTGGCCGTTGCCAGCGCGCTTGGCTCCGCTGGAGGCGCAGGATGCGTCGTATTTGGCTGCATCGGCAAGGATTGCCAGCTTTTCCTGCACATTCAACATAGAGACAACGTGACCAGCCTGACTTGCCGTTCCGAAACTGGCGTACTTCCATAATAGCGAAGAAAAAGAGAATACTTTAGACCCTACCGTTAGTCATTCGAGCGGGATGAACAGAAGCGGAAAGCGTAGTTGATGACGCGAAAACGACAGCTAGCCGGTCTCATACCGGCAATCTCCATAAGAGAATCTGCAGGATTTCACCGGTCTCACCCAGCAGCTGTGCCTGCCCAGGAGAACCGTGCGTCCACGCGCGCAGACTCGGATTTCAAACAACTAGCGACCCGGGAAGGAATGCGAGCTGCTTGCTCTCCTGCGACACCTTAACATCGTTCGCGCAAATGGCGTGGGACCGCCTAACAAACCGTCGTGCTCGGTCTGCATGGACCTGAAATTAATTGTCGTGAGTGAAATCAAGCCTCTCATTTGCTCGATAGGCGAGCGGATGAAAGAGGCCCGCGGCCGCGAATCCATTTGTGATTACCAAATGGGGATGTGCAGGCCGGACAGAGATTCGTACACTGCCCATGTTGCTGGATCAGGGCACAATACGGACTGCAGGAAACTTGAACACTTCCGACGTGCGGCTGTTGCTGAGCAAATGGATGGAGGAGCAGACCTCTCTGCTCTGCCTCGGCTCTTTCAACGAGTGCCGCCTCGTCCTGAAGGCACACGTATTCTCAATCTCGGAAGAATCCTTTACCCTCCGTTCAATCAGTTCTGACTCAACTTTATCGTTCAGTTTCGGCGCAACCGGAACAGTCTTCGACTACGCCGAGCAGCGTGAATTCGGGATGCCCGAACTCCCGCCAAAACTTGCTCAGCTGGCTTCCATCGCCATCATGTTTCCCACGCGCGTTCCCGTCAATCCTCTCACTCAATCCACGGAACGGGAGACTCTGATCATGATCGAAATGTGGGAAGGGGATCGGGAGAACTGGCCGGAAGAGAAGTAGCGGCTCAGGTTTCAAATGCCGTCCCTGCAGAATCTTGATCTTGTCCGCGGCCAGTGCTGAACTAGAATCGTCCCCCACAGGTCTCTTCGGTCCTACCGGTTCGTGATGCTGCGACACAGCAAATGCTTTACCCTGAATCCAGCATTTGATCCCACGGAACCCTGCCTTGCGAATCGTTCTATCGAACATTGGCACCTACGGCGACATCAATCCGCTGATCGCTCTGGCGCTCGAACTGAAGCGCCGCGGCCATACGCCTGTGATGGCCATTCCCGAGGTCTATCGGTCGAGAATTGCCCCGGTGGGCCTGGAATTCCATCCCATCCGGCCAGACATCGATCCCGCGAATAACGTGCTGGTAGAGATGGTCTACGACATCAAGCACGGCACTGAGCATGGGTTGAGGAATTTCCTCTTTCCCTCGCTCCGGCAAACGTACGACGATCTGCTCGACGCTGCTACCAAGCCATCGCGCGCGGACCTGCTGCTGCTTGGCGAATTGAATTATGCGGGTCCAATCGTAGCCGAGGCGACTGGGATCCCGTGGGCGAGTTACGTTCTGGCCCCATTATCGTTCTTTTCGGCCTTCGATCCGCCGGTGCTTCCGCCTTATCCGAAGCTGGCGAAAGCGGACAAGCGCGTTCCGGGATTCGGGCGGGTAATCAAGCGCGTGGCGCGTTTCGTCAGCCGAAAGTGGCCGGAGCCGATCTATGAGCTTCGCAAAGAGCTCCGCCTTCCGCGAGGGGAGAATCCGCTCTTTGATGCCAAGCACTCGCCCTACCTTGTACTGGCGCTATTCTCCCGAGTGCTGGGCGTGGAGCAGAAGGACTGGCCGGCGAACACCCTCATCACCGGTTTCGCCTTCTACGATGCAGATTCCGGCAATGCAAAACTGCCGCCGCACCTTGACCAGTTCGTCGCGACTGGCGAAGCTCCCCTCGTCTTCACCCTTGGCTCCGCTGCGGTGCTCGCCGCAGGCGATTTCTATGAAGTGTCGGCACAAGCCGCGGTAGAGCTCGGCATGCGCGCCGTGCTGCTCATCGGCTCCGATCCTCGCAATAAGCCGAAGCAGAAGCTGCCCGATTCGATTTGCGTTGCCGAGTACGCGCCTTACTCAAAGCTGTTTTCCAGTGCTTCTGTTGTTGTGCACCAGGGCGGTGTCGGCACAACTGCGCAATGCCTGAACGCTGGAAAACCCATGCTGATCATGCCCTATTCACACGACCAGCCAGACAACGCGCGCCGCATGAAGCGGATCGGAGTAGCGAAGGTAATCCAGAAAGCCAAATACACGCCGCAAAAGGTCACTCGGAAGGTGCGCAAAATTCTGGATGACCCAGAAATCGCACGCACGGCTCGCGTTGTCGCTGAGGAGTTACGAAAGGAAGACGGCGTCAAGACGGCCTGCGATGCGCTGGAATCCCTGTATCGAAGAACGCACACCGCCTAGTTTGCTCAACTTTGATTTCGCGACGGATCGATTCAACGCACTCCCGATCTCCTTGCATATCCACGCCACCAAATCCAGCGCTAACTAGCACTTGCAAACAATCCAGATCGTGAGTCCACGCGGCAAACCCATGGCATGCAACGGGCATCGGACTGTGGATGCAAGCGCTCCGATCGCGCCTGCAGTGGAGGTCTATTTCAGATGAATGTAAAACGGATAGCTTATACCTTTTCTATGAGTGCAGGGACTGCTCTGCTCGGCGCGACATTTGCAATCGCGCAAGCTCCCGGAGCCCCGCAACAACCCAGCACGCCTCAGAGCCAGACACCGAACTCAGGAAGCCAATTGCCCGGTAACAATCCCACGGCGGACCAGAGCGCTGGCGCGCCTACTTCGGCTCAGGATTTCTCCGAACGCGCCTTCATCTCGAAAGCGATGGAAGGCGGAATGGCCGAAGTTCAGCTCGGTCAGCTCGCACAGCAAAAGTCACAGAGCAACGACGTAAAGCAGTTTGCGGCGAAGATGGTCAACGATCATGGCCAGATGGGCGACAAGTGGCTGAAGCCCGTCGCGCAGCAAATGGGACTCAGCGAGCCTTCCGGCCCCTCAAAGAAAGACAAAAAAGAAATAGAGAAGCTGCAGGGTCTTTCAGGCCAGGACTTTGATCGCGAGTACATCACGATGATGATCAAGGACCACCAGAAGGATTTGAAGGAATTTCAAAGCGAGGCCCAGGCTGCACAGAATCCTACTGTGAAGCAGATCGCCGACAAGGGGTCGCAGGTTATTCAACAGCACCTTCAGATCATTGAACAGATCGCAAAGGCCCACAACATCGACGTCGGTGGCAAGGAGATGTCGAGCACCAAGTAACGGCCAACATTAGAAAACCTTCGAGGGCCTTGCGGACCAGATCGCAATGGGCCTCGACGTGTCTCAGTCACTTGGCTGGGTAGTTCTTCGTCTCACCAGTTCGCGAATTGGTCACGCCGAAGCTACCATCAGGGTGCGCCACAGCTTTGAAATAATGCCCCTCGCCGTCGCCCTTGGGATTCGCGATCAGTTCGTCGCCACTGTTGTGCGCTGCGTCAGAACCTTCGGCTGTGTGGAGCATAAATAGATTCTTAGCTCCCACGCTCTCGCTTACCGTCTGCCATGCCTCAGGGCTGCCGCCCTTGTGAGCTCCATTGTTCATGATCGCCGCGCGTGGATGAATCGAAGCCACAAGCGATTTCGAATTCGATTGATCCAGCCCGTGATGGCTGACGAGAAACAGGCTGACCTTACCCAGTGGGTTGTTTGGGCAGACAAGATCCAATTCCTTCGGCTTTGTGAGATCGCCAAGATCGAGGAAGCTGAACTGCCCATAACGGACAAGAATTCCCACTGAGCGTGGATTCTCGCTCTGATCGAGCGTCCATTTCGGCTCCTTGGCGCAGTTGGGATTCAATTCTGGCTTGATCCCGGGCACCGATGAGATATGTTCGCCATCGGCTGTGACGACACTTATGTTGAGGCCTGAAACATCGATGGCATCGCCCGGATGCAGAGTGCGGCGAGGCGTATTGCCGATCGCGGAAGTGTAAGCTGCGAAATCCTTCCGGGTGACGTCGGAGTCTTCCCGGTTCACGCCGTGATCGAGAAACTCACCTACCTTGACGCGCTTTACCAGTTCCGGCACCCCGCCAACGTGGTCAGTATGAAAATGCGTGATCAGGACTTTATCGATCTGCGTGATCCCGGCATCTTTCATCGCTGCCTGAATTCGCTCCGCATCGCGTCCGTTGCTCCCGGGCCAGCCCGTGTCAACCAAAAGCGACCCTCCGGAAGGCGATACCAGGAGAGTGGCCTGGCCGCCCTCGACATCAATCGAGTAGATCAGCAAGTTGGTGCTCTTGTGACCGGCATTCTGCGCGAATGCTGGGGAAACTTGGAGCCCAAAAAGGAAGAGAGCGAGGAGCGGAGTAAGGCGTTTCATTTGCGAATGAGTGTAACCGCTGAGGCGGATCGCATGAAATGTTGTTCCATCCGTCGAAATCCAGCATTTGCTTCGCACCGACGAACATCAGAAACAAACCTGAGCTGAAACGTTCCCATCCAATCCGAATTGCGCTTCAATCTGTGGCACAACTTGGGTCCCCGGTGACAAAACCAGCAACTCCCCCCGAACGTAGGCAAAAACATGAACACCCGATGCTGCGATCGGTGGGATTGGGTCTCATCACCGGCGCCGCGGACGACGATTGCGCCGCAGTAGGCACCTATGCCCAAGCCGGCGCGCACTTCGGCTACAACATCCTGTGGATGGCCCCGCTCGCGCTCCCCATGATGATCGCGGTCGTTTACCTCTCTGGGAAGTTGGGTCTGGTATCCGGGCAGGGCCTCTTCTCGGTTCTCAGAAGACATTCCCCCCGATGGCTTCTGTTTGTTGTGCTCGTCGGCGTCATCATCGGAAACATCATTGAGGCAGGCGCGGACATTGGAGGCATGGCTGCCGCACTGGGCCTTCTGGTTCCTCTTCCGCGCTCGGTGATCTTGCTCGCAGTGACAGCTGCGGCGCTCGTCTTCCAAATCTGGGGTTCCTATACCTTCATTCGCAACGTTCTGCGCGTACTGGCCCTGTCGTTACTCGCGTATGTTGCCTCGGCCTTGATGGCGCGCCCCCACTGGGGCTCCGTGCTCAAAGGCACTCTAGTGCCGCACCTCCGCTTCGACCATGACATGTTGACCATGATCGTAGCCATCATCGGTGCATCGCTTTCGGCATACATCTTCACCTGGCAGTCGAACGAAGAAGTTGAGGAAAAAATTGCCGCAGGCCATCGCACGGTCCGCCAGCGTCGAGGTGCGACTCCCGCCCAACTGAAGCAGTCGTTCTGGGACGTGGTGTTCGGAATGCTCTTCTCGAACGTCGTGATGTACTTCATCATCCTGGCCACAGCGGCCACTCTCTTTACCACAGGGCATAGGAACATCGAATCGGCGGCCGACGTAGTGCTCGCCCTGAAGCCAGTGGCCGGAAGGTTTGCGTCCGGCCTGTTCGCCATCGGAATCATCGGAGTGGGCATGCTGGCAGTCCCTGTCATGACCACCGGCGCGGCGTACGACGTGTGCCAGGCGGCAGGCGCGCGAACCGGCCTCAGCCTCAAACCCAACGAAGCCAAGCTCTTCTATTTCGCCATCACCGCCTTCACTCTCGCAGCGATGGTTCTCAACTTCCTGGGGATCAATCCGATGCATGCTCTGGTTTTCGCCGGCATCGTCCAGGGATTCTCTACGCCGCCCCTCATGGTGCTCATTATGGTGATGACGAACCAGAGAAAGATCATGGGCGATCGCACCAATCGGCGTGCCATCAACATCTTCGGCTGGGGTACAACCGCCGTGATCTGGGCCGCCTCTATCGGCCTGATCGTCAGCTACATAGTGCATTGAAGTTACTGCAGGGCAGAGCTTTGCCCCCAAAATACTGCTGGAAAGTTGATCCTGCTAGAATAGATAGTGCCGCACTGTGCGGCTATTGACCGCATCTTCATACCGATCCGGTGGCCGAATCGCGGCCCCATCCCAGTGCAAATTCAAGATTTGCCATAGAAGAAAAGGAACTCGAGCCCTGTGAGCCAGACGATACGCAATATCGCCATCATCGCCCATGTCGACCACGGCAAGACCACTCTCGTTGACGCCATGCTCCGGCAGTCCGGCACCTTCCGAGCCAACGAGCAGGTTGCCGAACGCGTGATGGACTCGAACGATCTGGAGCGGGAACGCGGCATCACGATTCTTGCCAAGAACACTGCCGTAAACTTTGGCGGCGGCAAGATCAATATCGTCGATACACCCGGCCACGCTGATTTCGGCGGCGAAGTCGAGCGCGCTCTGAAAATGGTGGATGGCGTGATGCTCCTGGTGGACGCTGCCGAGGGCCCGTTGCCCCAAACCCGCTACGTTCTCGCCAAGGCTCTGGAAGCCAAACTCGCGCCTATCGTCGTGATTAACAAAATCGACCGCCCCGACGCGCGTCCGCAGGAAGTGCTGAACGAAATCTACGATCTCTTCATCGATCTCGATGCGGAGGAGTCCCAACTCGATTTTCCCGTGCTGTATGCAGTGGCCAAGGCCGGCACCGCGACTCTCGATCTGAACAAGCCGGGAGAGAACCTGCAGCCGCTTTTCGAGACCATCGTGTCCACCATCCCTGCAGCTACCGGAGATGCCGAAGCACCCCTTCAGATTCTCGTAACCAACCTCGACTACTCCGATTATTTCGGCCGTATAGCCATCTGCCGCGTCTTCCAGGGCACACTGCACGCGGGCGATGAAGTGAATATCTCAAAGCGTGACGGCTCGCTGCAGAAAACGAAGATCACAAAGCTGTTTACTTTTTCCGGCCTGAAGCGTACCGAGATCAGTGAAACGGTCATGGGCGATATCGTCGCCGTTGCGGGCGTAGAGGGAATCACCATAGGTGAGACCATCACCGCCCTTGAGACCCCCGCGCCGCTTCCGCTCATCGTCATCGATGAGCCGACTATCGCCATTCAGTTCAGCGTCAACAACTCGCCGTTTGCGGGCAGGGAAGGGCAGTACGTCACAAGCCGCAACCTCCGCGAGCGTCTCGAGAAGGAGCTGCTGACCAACGTCTCCATTCGCGTAGAAGAGACCGGATCTCCCGACACCTTCAAGGTGCTTGGCCGCGGCGAACTTCAGCTCGCGATCCTGATCGAAATGATGCGCCGAGAAGGCTTTGAACTCATGGCCGGCCGCCCTGAAATCGTCACCAAGGTTGTCGACGGCACGCGCATGGAGCCGGTCGAGCACCTCACCATCGATATACCCGAACAGTACACCGGCGTCGTGATCGAAAAGCTGGGACCGCGCAAAGGGGAGATGACGAAGATGCACAATCACGGCTCAGGCCGTGTGCGTCTCGAATTCCGCGTACCCAGCCGCGGGCTCATCGGCCTGCGCTCGGAGATGCTCACCGAAACGCGCGGAACCATCGTCATGAATTCGCTGTTCGACGGCTACATTCCTTATCAGGGAGAAATCCCGCAGCGCCCCACCGGAGCACTCATCGCCGATCGTCAGGGTCTAACGACTACCTATTCACTCAACGGTTTGCAGGAGCGAGGCATCCTCTTCCTCGGCGCGGGTGTCGACGTCTACGAGGGAATGGTCGTTGGCGAGCATTCGCGTGACAATGATCTCGACGTAAATGTGGTTCGCGAGAAGAAGCTCACCAACATGCGTGCATCAAGCGCGGATGAGGCTCTTCGTCTTGTGCCTTACAGGACACTCAACCTGGAGCAGGCGATCGAATTCATAGCCGATGATGAACTGGTCGAGATCACCCCGAAGTCGCTCCGATTGCGGAAAAAGATTCTCCAGGCAAATCGCCGTCCGAAACGCTGGGAAAAAGCCGAGCAGTTCACCCAGTAGCGCATATTACCGCCGGCACAGCAGAGAATTCGGTCCTTGGTGTGCTTTCTCGCGTGCCGTGGCTACCCTTCACCCAGCAACCGCTTCTTCGCTTCCAGCACTCGCTCTAGCGCTTCTTCCGCCGTCGCACCCACCGATGAAAGGTGTCCCATCTTTCGTCCCTTTTTCGCAGCGCGCTTCTCGTAGAGATGCAGGCGCACGCCGGGTACACCCAGAGCAGCCGGCAGATTTGGCGTAGATGTCAGCCAGATATCACCCAGCAGGTTGACAATCGCACAAGGTGTGATGAGCGCTGTATCGCCCAACGGCAGGTTGCATGTTGTCCGCACGAGCTGTTCAAACTGGCTGGTGACGCACCCACGTTCACTCTGGTGATAGCTGTTGTGAGGGCGCGGCGCCATCTCATTCACGAGCAATCGACCTTGCTTGGTGATGAACATCTCCACGCACAGCAAGCCCTCGATCTCCAGCTTCGTGATGATGTCGGCCGCCAGCTTCTCAGCGCGCGCTTCCATCTCAGGCGAAATGCCCGCCGGCAGAACGCTCCACGCGAGAATCTGGTTCTCATGATGATTGCGTGCGGCAGGAAAGCTGCGCACTTCGCCCGAAGGCGTCCGCGCGGCCATCACGCTTATTTCATGGGCAAGATAGAGCGCCTGTTCCGCGACAGAAGGCTTCTCGCCGAGGGTAGTCCACGCGTCCTTTACGGCCTGCTCCGTGAGCGGAGATTCGATCCCGAGCCTTACCTGGCCGCGCCCGTCGTATCCGCCACGTCCGATCTTGAGATAGACACGTCCGCCAAGCGACTCCACCGCCTCATGCAACTCCACTTCGCTTCGAACAACGCGAAATGGCCCGACCGGGAATCCATTCTCCGCGAGCCACACTTTTTGAATGGTCTTGTCCTGAATGATGCGAACCGGTTCGACGCCGGGACGCAGCGGTGCCACTTGGGCAACTTGCTTCAGAGCATCGACGCTAATCTGTTCAATTTCCAGCGTCAGGGCATCCGCTCCACGAGCCAGCCTTTGGGCTGCGGCCACATCATCCCACGCGCCAACAATCGTCTCGTCGACAACGAAACTGGCCGGGCATTTCTCTTCCGGATCCATCACGCGAACGCGATAGCCCATCGTGCGCGCTGCCATGGCAGTCATGCGGCCGAGTTGGCCTCCGCCGAGAATGCCGATCAAACCGCCAGGTTCAATGACTGGAATCGTATGTTCAGGCACTAGGGAAGCTCCTGGGTCATCACTTCGTCAGTGCGGGCTTTCCGCCACGCTGCAAGCCGCTCGTGGAGCGCCTGATCGTTCACAGACAGGATCTCCGCGGCAAGAATCGCCGCATTCGCCGCGCCGGGCTTGCCAATCGCCAGCGTTCCAACTGGAACGCCCTTGGGCATCTGCACGATCGAGAGTAGGGAATCGAGCCCGTTCAGCAAGGTGGCCGGCACTGGCACCCCCAGCACCGGTACCAGTGTCTTCGATGCAAGCATTCCCGGCAGATGCGCTGCCCCACCCGCCCCGGCAATGATCACCCGCAGCCCTCGCTCTCGCGCAGTCTCAGCGTACTTGAACAGCCAGTCCGGCGTTCGATGCGCACTCACCACTCGCGCCTCATGCGGAATTCCGAGATCGCTCAAGATCTCAACGGCTGCGGAGAGCACCTCGTAGTCGCTCTTCGAACCCATCACCACGCCAACCAGTGGCTTCTCGCTCATGGGGTGATTATAAGAGGCGTATGCCAACCGTCCGGGCGCAACTTGCCTTGACGCGCCCCATCTCTAGTGTCGGTGCCAGGCCTGCACTGCAACCTCAGCCAAGGTGAGCAAAATGCTGAAAGCCGCCAGAAAACCCTTGGCTCGCTCCCAGTTTTGCTCGTGCTCCTCCATCCGTCGTTCAATCTCGGCGATACGGCCACCATTGCCGTCACCTGTCAGCGCGGTCATCTGCGACTTCAGGACGCTCAGATCGCTGAGAACCTGCATTTCAAATTCATTCATCATTCGCATCAGTTTTGCTCCGTCTGCTGCTCTCTACGAAGCAAGCGGGAGATTGAAGATCAGCGCGGCTGAGAACTCCGAGTAGTTCGGTGGGTTCTGTCCATCAAACGCCCTGACGTAAAAGCGGTCACATACCGAGAACCGCGAGAAGCTCATCGTCGGTTGCGAACTCCGTATCACCAGATCAGCATCTGTGGCGGCCATGAAGCAATTGTCGCGTCGGCGAATCTCAAACCCACCGCCAGCAGGCGCGGTTGTTCCAGTATGGATGGTGATCGCCTGCCCGCTCACATCCACAACAGTCAGCCCATTCAGATTGGCCAAATAGTGCGGTGACACCGGCGCCGGTAGCCACGCGTCATCTGGTACAGACGAGCTTGTCTTGATCGCAAGATCGCTCGCCCAGTCATTTGCGAAATTGATTTCGTAATCTACAACGTCCGGCAAACTCGCTCGATAAGTCAGTTTCACTGCGCGAACCATGACCTCTGCCTTCAAACCCATGGAAGGAGCATCGATTGCCAGCGCATCGCCTGGCCAGACGTCGGCATCGACGCCGAGATTCGTACATCGATAAGTCCCGCTCCAAAGTGCAGACACGCTCGCGGCCGCCTTCTCCAGCGCCGAGGCCGCACTTCGGCAGTCGCAAGAACTCCGTGCTTTCGGGCTCGTTACCGTCCCAATCCAGCGAGACACCGATGGCAACCCCGCATCAGCCAGCTTTTGCTGGCTCGCGCTGTTTACAGCTCTGCCCGCGGCCCTGCGCACCGTGCGATAACTAACCGCAATCTGTTCACCAGCCGCCGGCACGAAACCTGGATAGAAGACAAGCCGGCCGGATTCCTCGACGACGCACTCAGCTGACTGAGATGCGGCGCCCACACGTCGCGTGGTTGGACTCCCATTGGCCGGCATCGTTCTCACCCACCCTGATCCAAGTTGGGTCAGATTGAGAGCGCGGATCGATCCGTGCAGGTCGATGCTGCTCGCAGCCACTACCCGGCATGTGCTCGGAGTATCTGCAATCCGATCTTCGTACAGCGTTACCGGCATGCCCGCAACTCCGTTCACAAATTCCTGAATCTCGAAGTGCAGGTCTGCAGGAGCAGTGCTGAGCCCCCCGCCGACAGCCACTGCGCCTGAATCGTCGCAGGTTCTATAGATGGCCGCGTTACGGTAACATTCCGGGCAATGCACCCGGACTCGCAGCGCATATTGGTTCGACTGATTCACTTGGTAAGCTGCACCGGCAGGCAGTCCAAGTACCAGAGGCTGAATAGTAACTCTGCCGCTCCCTTGCTGTGCTGTTGCCTGAAAACCCACCGTGCATGACGATTGAGCGTTATCTCCGACGAAAAAACCTGCGAGAACGCCCGTGCTTCCTGCCTCCAGCACCACTCCTCCGGCCTCTAGCAGGAGCGTTCCGCCCATCTCCACTGCATCTCGCCAAGCCAATTGCGTCTCGCCGTCAACGCCCGTTCCGCCCTGCATCAACAGGCCGCCGGCCCCGAGCGCAATAAACCCATTCGCACCGGGATACCCCCATCGGCGAAGGTCGAGCTGACCCTCGTTGAACAATTCGCTGATCAGGGTCGATTCTGCGCCGGCTGGCGCAAACACTCGATCTGAAAGATTGAACTGCGTTGTGACGCCATCTCCGAGAAAGTATTCCGTCACGTACGTTGTCGGTTCATGTTCGCCGCACACGGTGATGTCGTTTGCCAATGCGCGTTTTGTCGTTGCATTCAGCCTCAAGTTCTCGAACGCCAGGATGCCATCACCCTCTTCCAGTGGATGCACCGCGGCCGGTAAAGACGAAAGAGCAAGGCTTCCATTCAGAGCTCGGTACGCGGCACGGACCTGATCTGCCACCGATCCGGCTGCACTGCTGAACGTTCCGCGCCCATCGATTGCGACTTGAGCCACCGGAGCATCGAGCGAGAGACCGTCCGTCGAAAGTGCGCCGCACCCCGTCTTCGCTGCAAGTTCGGCGATCAGCGGCCCCGCTGCCATTCCGGCAGGCCCTCTCGTCGGCGCGATACCCGCCTGATCAAGTAGACATTCGTCACTCACCGCTTCAATGCCGATACGATACCGCGGCCCCTCAACTCCCAGTCCTGCATATTCAGGAAGTGGCGTCGCAGCAACATAGCCTGTGAAGTAGAACGTCCCATCATCACCGAGGATCCGAAGAGACTGGCCCCGCTCGATGGTTGATGAACTTGCCTTCGACAGTGTGATCCACAGCCGGCAAACAGATGGCTCATTGAGCTTCCGTTCGATCGTTAATGGATGTGCCGCATCGAGCGCGGAACTGTAGTCCTGCCCGCAAATCGTGATCTTCATCGATAGTTTCCAGTTGTTCCGAGCGGATTCTGCTCCGCCATGCTTGTGCGTCTAAATCAGCGAATAGGCCGCAGGTTTGAAGCTGCGGTAACAGAGAACGCGCTCTCCATCAATCGGGTCGGTCACGGGCAGGGCGAGAAACTGCCCCTTCAATAGAATCCGCGCCAATCCACTCTTGTGTTTGCTGTCGAGCGGTGCTGCCGATTCTTCCGCTCCGCACAGGCTCTGCAGCCGCGGATAGTGGAAGAAAATTCGATCCCCCTGGCTGCCTTCCATCACAAACAATGCCGACCACTCCTGGTAGAAACTGCCTCCCTCGCGATCGACGAAACCCGTGATTGCCTGCGCCTTTGCTCCGCTTGCCGGCACTCCTCCCGGCAGGGGCTGAGCCAATATCAGGCTTCCGCCACTCACACCGAGCACCAGGCCAACATTAAAGGTGATCCGGCGAACGTAGTCAGCGTCTGCAATCGGTTGCCGAAGATAAGCACCCGAGACAGGCGAGCCGACATAGCCGGTCTCCCCGTTATAGTCCGCATCAACCGCAATCATCGTCCCGGGGGTGAAGTTCGCGGAATCACCGGCTGACAGTTGAATCACCGATGCTGTTGACCCGTTCTGCACGGGCACGGCCGGCGCAGGTGTAACGCCATCCCCTGTCGCCGGCGCAAGCACGTTCATATGCTGCGAGCCGGTAGCCAGAGCCATCGTGAGCTTCGTCCAGCTCAGAAAATCAAATGCGAGCTGAGCCTCGAGCGAATGGCGTGTCTGCTCAAGAGGAGCGGCCGGAATTCCCGTCAGAATCGGTGCCGACTTGCTCGCTGATTTACGTGCGAAGTTCGTAATCCATCCAAGGTCGATCCATGGCGCGGGCGGAGCATCGAAATCGAAATCATTCATCTCTGCCGGGTCGAATCTTGCATAAGCTTGGGCATTGCGATCGATCGGAGAGAAATACGCCCGCACGCGCCTTGTCACCGGCGCGGGAGCCGAGAGGTTGCTGAGTGTCATAGTTTGCTCTGCTCCTGGTAGCTATAGACCGTCGTCCGGGCTGCACGGCTCAGGCGATCACGCTGCACGTTGACTGGCGTAAACGCAGGCTCCTCCCAGAAAACCTGTGTCTGCATCGCAACCGGCGGTTGTAGTGAATAGTTGATCTTCGGCGTCGAGTGAGGCTGCAGAATCGTGAGCAGCTCCTGATCCATGGCTGTAAGTAGTCGCCCGCGATCCAAGCCTCCGAACGCCTGCGTACCCGAAGTGCAGTACGAAATCTCACACTCCAGCGCAACCATCGTTGAGGAGAGATTCGGGTCGGCGCCGAAGCCCAGCCAACGCAGGACAAACACGTCTCCGGGAGCCTGAGCCATTACACCCTCAGCCTCTTCAAGGAGGATGCCCGGCCGGATCGTTCCGCGTATCAGCACCGTTCGGCTCGGGTTGAGCGCTGCAAGCCTCGAACGAAGGTTCAGGTAAAAGGAATCCTTTGCGTTTTGCATAAATCAGAAAACGGGCTCAGCGGAAACGGATCACCAGAGGAGATCCTTCCACCTCACCTTGCCTTCTCATCCTTTCTATAAACGCGATAATGGCTCGGCGTGTGCTTCGCGGCGTCAAAGAGAGTGCCGGAAGACTTCACGGAGCGTGAGTCGATAAAGATAGACCGTACCGAGAAACTCGTTTACTGCGACTGACTCGATCAAGTAGTCAGTCCCGGCAACTGTTATGCCCAGCGTCATCGCAAACAATGCCTGCGCAGATGCGAGGTCGAGCGCGTTCAGTTGCGCCTGGATGCTGGTTGCCGAAACCAGCATCTCCCACTGATTTGCATCTCCTGCTCTCGTCGATGGTCGAAGTTTCCGCATTGCCACGGGACTTACCACGATCTCGGAAAACGAAGTCGCAATCAAGCCGACCTCCGCTTGGTTCGAGTCTGTGTTGCTGCCCGTGACTCTGAGGCGTGCTTCGGTTCCGCCCACGCCGCGTAAAAGCGCGTCCGCCAGCATGCGCGGAGCGCAGACCTGGCCGCGAGGTGACGTATCGCTCATCGTTCACCCCAGCCTGTTCGCCACGTAAGGGCGTAGCAAACTCTTTACTGTTTCATCCAGCAGCGAACTCGAAAAATACTGCATCTGCATCGTGTCGATCTTTGTCTTGCATGCGTTCAGCGCGGGAGTAGCCTGAGCATTCCGGACGATCTGCGCGCATGCCGCCTTGACGTCGTCTCCGATAACCGCGAGCCCGGCAGTATAGGTCACAGAAACTTCGTTGTAGGTCATGCCGAACAAATTGAACGGCAGCGTGAGCTCGCCCGTGTTGGCATCGAAATCGATCGCAAGTGGATCGAGGCTCGTCCATTGCCCAGGTACCGAGAACGCGATGGCCTCCTCGACCAGAATGGAGTCCGGCATCTCGCCTCGCCGTCCCTTCGAATAACGGCCTTCCACAGAAAGCAATGGTGAGTTGGCGTCCGGCAATGCTGCTAAGGGCAGATGGCTCAGGCGAACTGTTCGCGATCCGCTGACCACGCGCAGCCTTTCAGAGTATTGCGCGATGTTCAGATCCGGACGCCGGCAGAAGCTGTTGATCAAAGCTGTTGCTGCGGTCACCCAATCGGATGACGTGCTGTCCGGCAGCCCATAACTTGAGTATTCCGCCGGTTCAAGATAAGCCATAGATTTCCTCCAGGAAACCAGGAAACAGTGGAGGGGAATAGGAATATGCCGACTCACGCTCCGTGAGCTTTCGCTTCTTGCGCTTCACGCCTATTCCCCGATCCCTGTTCCCTGGTCCCGTCTGTTTATCGGTCTACCAGCACCTGGTAATGCGCGTAGTTGGAGCCCTTCACAACAAGCCCGCCGAATTTCACTGCGACATATTGCTGCGTCAGCGACCCTGGCATGCCGAGTTGGAAGATCCGCGGTGCTGGATCGCCAAGCCAGTGATACTCGATCAGGTCTTCCGTGACGATGTAGGCCGGCAGCACTGCCGATCCCGAACCAGGAGTGCCGGCGTAGCTCAGGCTCCAATCCGGAATCAGAGGCAGGTCCCCGGCTTGCGTTGAAAGCATCTTCACCCGGAATCCGCCGTTGATCTGGTCGCTGTTCAGCACCACGTTGAACTCCGTCTTCATCTCGCGATCGATCAGGTCGAGCAGAACAGGGTTGGCGTAGATGGCCGTCGGCCGAACCTGATAGCCGTTGCTCGCAACCATCTGCGCAACTGCCGACTTGATCCCGTCGACGATCGAAGCCGATGTGCCGATGGTCATCGTCTGTCCGCCCGCAACGATCTGCGCGATCGCTCCCATGTACTGAGTCGTGGTCGGCGAGCTCAGGCTCGTGTCGTTCCCGTTCCACAGCGCCACATCGTGCGTCAGCATCACGCCGCTCACGGTGTCGACTAGGTCCTTCGCCTGCAGATAGGCAAACTGCTGCTGTTGATTGCCGAGCTCGACATCGAAAAGGTTGTAATTGATCTGCGAAACAATCGCCTTCAGCGGCACGCTGCGCTCCACCCGCGTCGGGCTCACTACCGGCGCCACGATGCTGCGCGGATTCACGAATCCGGCTGTGCCTGGCGTCGGCAACGCCGTCTCTTCAAAGAACCGCGATGGATGTCCGGTTGCCGGTACCTGCTTGATACGCTGTCCAAACGGGCTGGAGCGACGGCAGATGTCGAAAATCTCGGTCTGATACAGTGGAACTTCCACTGCCCCGGGCCCGATGAAATCTGCTGCCGCGTGAATATCTGCAAAAGATGCGTTCATAAGTTCTCGCCCCCTCCATGGGGCCGGTTCGGCTACTGGCTTTCTGCCTTTGAGCCTTCAGCTGTGCCGTTCCGCTTCTGTTTTCTGTTGGGACAAACGACGATTCTCTGAACCTTGAATAGCCGATACGCTTGCTGAGACTGGAAGTCCACAGCGGCTCTACGCAATTGCTCCCGCACGCAGAAGCTGCGTCTTCACTGCGATCCGTTGTTCCAGGCTGAGTCCGGAAAGTGCTGCATCGAGCGCACGCACATCCACCGGCCCATCCCCAATGCCATGCTTCGCCAGCATCTCCGAAGTCAATGCCGGAACCGTCTTGCGCAGAGGAGCAGACTCGTGAACTGCCGCCGCCTTTAGGTCGGAGATTTCTCGTTCTGCCGCTGCCAGCTTTTCCGTAAGGTCCAGCTCACGCTTTGTCTGTTCCACCGTCGCAGAGATCCGCTCCACCTCTCCCTGCTTCTCTTGCAGAGTCGCAAGAGCTCGCTCCAGCAGCGCTGTAGCGGCTTCCAGCCGCTCCATCATTTGATTGTTGTCTTCCATGTGTTTCCTTTCGTAGTACATCCGTCAGTCAACAGCCCTCTCACAGTTCAGGGTCTCTATTTCGCTCGCTCATCCGACCCCCTGTCTCAGCTCGCCATTCTGAAGCTTGTGCCTCGATACGCTGCCTTTTCCCTCAGCAGGATCGCCGCGCCGGTAAATGTCACCCGCGTCAGTTTCCATACCTCGGTTCGCATGTCTTCAACTCGTGCGTCGGCTAGCTCGTAGCTCATGCCCATGGATTCGGGAGCGTGCGCCGCAATTGCCTTTGCAACCTCCGGAAAATCGCGCGCATAGATGAATCCCTTCACCACCAGCCGATTCGCGATCAGGCTCGCCTCTGTCAGCAACCCGATCTTTCTCCGCGCATCGTGCCCATCCCACCCCGGCCGGTAGTCAACAGCCATGCCCAGCAGAGAAGGAAGTGCTCTCTCCGCGGCCTCTCGTGTCAGCATCACTCGATGACCTCGCGCCCCCGCCGGCGCGCGGTCGCTCGCTGAGTTCACCAGGGTCAACACTCCCTCGAACGGCACCCGGTTCGGATGCCCTTCCACATAAGGAATCGATACCGCCATTGCCTCAAAACGCATTTCACTTCACCGCCCATTCCCCGAAAAAAATGGCCGCATCGCGCTCACCAACACGATGCGGCCAAGTCGCCCTGCCACGTCTACCACTTCAGGAGATTGCTGTATCTGCTTTTCGAACCTCGGCGAGCGGCGCCAGCCCGCGCATGGCCCGTACTTCGTCCACCGTCAGTACGCCAGCCTGCAGCAGCTGCACCTGCACCGTGAGCTCCGTCGCTTCATCACGCGCATTCAGGTCGTTGAATACAAATTCAAATTCACGCCATCCAATGCACTTCGCGAATAGATCGCGCGTAATATGCTCAGCGAGCAGCTGCGCCATCGGCAAAATCGCACCTCGAAACGTCTCGTCGGCAAGTTCGGTGGCTGTCGAACGATTTACATCACCTTCAAGCCCCAGCAGCATCGGCGGAAGCCCGAAAGCATTCGCCACCATGCGAATCAGGAACTCCTGCCAGGCTAGCCGCAGATCGGCGTCTGTCCCCTGCGCGAACCGTAGTATCTCCGGCTTCTGTTGCGTTGAAAGAACGGGAACTCGCCCCGTTCCTTCAACCTCGTCCTGCCACCAGCGGATCAGTCGATCGTGCTGAGCCGGTGTTGCCTCGTTCAGCCATACTGCATATTGCACTACCGAGTTCGCCGCCAGCTTCCCTGCAAACCGGTGTGCCGACAAGAACTCATTTACCGATTCGAACGCCACTTCAAGCGCCCCCAGTCCAAACGGCGTGAAGCTGCGCGGATTCATCCGCACATACATGAGTTGGTTGTCGCGTAGTTCGATACCTGTCGAATCCATCTGCCCGGCCGCGACTTGGGCGTAACGCGGCGAATCCGGCTGACCATCCCACCGCGGGTTGATCCGGATCGACGCGCCGTCGACGGCCCAGAGCATCGCAGGCCGCTCCGCGTCACCAGTAGCTTCCATCTCGATCGATCCATATCCGCCCGTAAGCGCATCCTCGATCACCTGCTCAATCAATGTTCTGAAGCTGTCGACTTCGTTCGGCTCCTCGAGCATGCGGCGCAGTGCCGCTAACCTAGATGCATCCTCGGCATGATCGCGACTTGCGTATCCTCGACGCGGGCGGACCTGCCAGTCCATCGCCGCGATCCGATCCTTGATCACGTTAATCGCGCGCCGCACAATCGGCGTCTCGGCAAAGCGCCGCAGGTTCGCCGGTGTCGGCTTCGGCAGCGACTGCCCTGGAACCCTCAACGGGCTCAGGATCGCCGGTAGCGCTAGAGTCTTGCGTTCAGCTTCCTTCTCCGCCGCAGCAACGCTCGTGCTGCCAGTTGCCTGACGCCACAATCCCCTCAACTGTTCTCGAACCTTCACGGCCTGACCTTTCTTCTGCCCAAACAAAAAGGCATGATCGCTGGGATCATGCCCTGGTGTGTATCTCTGAACCATGCGCGGAACTGCAGGCCGGCACGTTTCAAAAACTCGCTTCAGAACGAATTCTGTGAACTCGCTCTCAACACAATTAATCTTACAAAATCAGCACATATTAAACTGCAAACTTCACGAAAGAATTCTTTGTTTCCGATAAGGCGTTTCCAATCAACAGCCAAACCAGCGTCTTGAACCGCAGCAACGAAAATCTAAAATTGACTTCGCCCTCAGACACGCAATTCGCGTCGCGCCGTTTCCCCTACGCGATTCAGATCTGCCGTGGTGAGTACGCGAATCTGAGCCTCCTCCATTGTCTCCACCCCGAAACGGTACATCGCAAGGCGCTCGGCGTCCTGATCGTCCCCGGCAATCTTCGAAACCGGTTCAACGATCGCAGTGAGTTCCAGACCCGCTTTTTCGACTCGTTCCACCCCTCTCCGCAGTCCGGCAGCCGAGAAAGCCAGAACCTTCGCCAGATCAAGACCTGGCTCAAGGCTCACGGCGTGAAACATCTTCACCACGCCATTCGGCCGGTAACCCGCGTCGATGCGCAGTGGATCCCCTTCTCGCGTGTAGTCTGAAGCGGGAATGCGCTTGCGTAATAGATCCCACACCCCCGCCTGTTCAAATTCCGCGCGCATCTTCGACTGAATGGCGGCTCTACCGCTAAGCTTTGGCAGGCGTTCGCGCTTCGGTGGATCCACATAGAGTCGCATCAACTCTTCGATACCCGCCGGCAGACTCTCCGCCAGATACGCCTTCGGCTCCGTCAGCTGCACATTGTTCGAGAAAGACTCACTCACAATCCGCCGCAGCTTGCCATCCGCATCGTCTCCCAGTCTGCTGCGCAATTCGCTCTCCATGCCCTCCAGCAACGTGGTCTCCACGTCCGGATCAAGGCATCGCAGCCGCCTCCAGTCCCGTGTGAAGCGCAACTCCATCCGCTGCTTTCCGTCTTCACCGGGATCCTGCTCCCATAGCAGAACGCCTACCTGCACAAACTCCTCGCGCATCGGATTAGGTGCGTATCGGACCAGCTGAAACAGACAGTCGTGACGCAAGCTCGCACCGCTCATATTCGCACGTTACCTCGTCTATCGGCCCCTTCCATCGCTACATGATCCTGTTCGAGATGGTAGCTCCCCACCCGCTCCCCCGCCACGCGTTTCTCTCCATCTCGCCCGGCGCCGCGCCCCATTTGGGAAAGGGCTTTCTATCGGAATTCCGAAAATCCTCAATCAGTCCTCTGATCCGGCTTCGGCGTGCCAGAAGCTTCTCAACCAATGAAACAAGTTCATCCTGGTCTCCTCCAAACCACTGCGGCGGTATATCGTTTGCAGCAGTCCAGATCGTCTCAGCCGCCATGGTCTCGATTCGCGAAAGCCACGGCTCAAAAGCTTCCCACCCGGCGATCTCGCGGTAAACGTCATTGCGGTAGTAAACCCCTCGCAGGGGAACATCCTCAAATTTCCATTCTCCTGCGTGAAAACAATATCCAAAATCGATAAACACCGCCCGGTACCGGTGCTCACGTGCTTTCCGCGCGAACACCGCCTGGCGCCCGTTCGCATTTCCAGTCCACTTGTCCAGTGCGAGGATGCCCGCAAATTCGTTGAGATTCTTTACGGACACAAGCTGTTCTTCAGGCAGGTAGTCCATCACCTGCCCGGGCATCAGCCCGCCAACAAACCGCGATGCGAAATGCAGACCCGGAACACACCGCTCGCGCGTGCGCCCAAGGTCCATCTCCAATTCCTGCGTATTCTCGATCAGCCAGGACGAGACTTCGATGACGTCTACTTCTGGAACAGTCAAGCCCGCCGCACGGGCAAGCTTCGATGCCAGGAATTCGTTGGCCAGCACCCGCATATGTTGTGGATTGTTCTGAAACTTCACAACGTAGGCATGCCCATCGGCACCAAGCATTAACTGGCCCTGTGCGCCGCCCCGCATTCGCCGGATATGCTGCACCGCCTCTACCGCCAACGCCCTTGTCCCCGCTGCCCTTCGAAGTCTCTTCGATTTTAGCTCCCGCAATCTGCTTTCGGCTCTGAGGTCCTTCCAGAGAACCACTATCTGTTTCTTCCCCTTTCCATCAACTCCGCCCGCGCCGCCAATCCGATCGCCATTGCCATCACCATGTCATCATGCGTCCCGGGCCGCGCCCCCGTGCTCCCATCCGGCAGGCGCACGAAGCTGCGGCATTCAGCAAGCAGCCTCCGGCTCATGAACAGTTCCGGCCGGTCAATCAACGCTGCGTTCAAACGCCCAATGCTCGTCGGCCGAGTGATCGAATTTGTCAGCCATCCCTTTTTGTCGTCCTGCTCGTAGATGTGCGGGTAGTGGCATACGCTTTCCAGCAGCCATAGAACGCCGTGCCCGTGGTTATTGCGTTCCACGACAAGCGATGCGTCTCCATATTCGCGCCCGAATTCAGCCAGAAACCTGGCCAGTTCCATCCCTCCAAGGTGCGCGACAAATTCCCCGCACTGCAGCCCCGATTCCAGCTCAATCACCTCCGCCGCCGTGTAGTCCCCCTCGCTCCCTCCTCCCGCCGGATCAACAGCAATCACATAATGCTTGCCTGGCAAAGGTGGTAGCCATATCTCCACTTCGCCGTTTCGACGAGTCTCCAGCGGCTCTGGCGCAGTGCTTAGCCGCATATCCACCGCCTCGAGCTCGAAGACAGAGTCGCCGCTCGCACGGAAACAGGTCTCCTCATCCTCCGCGAACTCTTGTCGCGCGAGTCCCCGAAAGTTCGCCCGCACCTGCCTCCGATATCCAATCTGCTCCGGGCTCAGCCCATGCGCTTCGATCAAGTCGCGCTCTTCCTCCTTCAGCGATTCCGGTTCAGCTGGATCTGCACGGTAGCGTTCCTCCATCCACCATGGAAAGAAGTGACGCACCATACCCGTTTCGGCAGCGCTGTGCCACTCATCGTAGAAGCACCCGCCTACTCCATTCGGCGTTGATTCCAGAATCTGCTCTCCATCCGGCGCCAGCGCCGCTCGCAATCCAGCCAGGATCTCCGCCGGATCTCCCGGCCACCGCGCCAATTCCGAGCAGTGCAGATTCTGCACCGTCAGTCCACGTCCGGCATTTCTCTCTCCCGCCGATACAACACGGTATTCAGAGTCAAACGCTGGAAACACGATCTGCCGTGCATTTGCGACCGACGTTCTCAGGCATTCACGATGCAAATGTTTCGGCATGTAATCGAGAAACCGCCGCACAATCCTGAAGATCTCCTCCGCCGAATCCAACGTATGTGCCACCTGCAGCGTCAACGTCCCCGGCTGCGTAATTGTCTTCAGGAAGAACCGTGCGGCGGCCCATGTAGTCAAGCCTAGCTGCCGTGCCTTCAGAACAATATTTCGCTTTCCCCGCGTCCTTTCAAATGCTCGTTGCACCGCGTTCGCCCTCAGCCGCTGTACCAGGCCCGAACGCGTCCGTACAAACAGCAACTCTTCAGCAGCCTCCACCAGCGCGGTGGAGTCGCACAACGAATTGGGTCGTTCATCCAGCCTTTTACCCAGTTCAAGCAGTTCTTCCCCATTCAGCGCGCGCGGATCAAACCTCAGTTCTCTGTAAGTTCTCACGAGCTTCCCAAATATGGTGATCTGTCCAGGATCATCTCCAGTTCACAAACGAATGCTGCCTCACGCTCTTATCGTGAGGCAGCATTCACCATGCGTACTCTGACCTTTGGGTGACCTATTGGATGACGCGAACGTTATAGGTAGTCGCAGAAGGAGTCCCCGCCACCATCGCGCAGACCTGCGCCGTCACAGTTCCCGCTGCGCTCACGTATCCTCGCCACACAAATCCCGGTCCAGGAATTACGCCACCAGCGGGAGAGACAACCACAGACATCGACGTCGTTGCTCCCGCTATCCCCACCGTTCCGCTCGCACATTGTCCTGCCGATAGCGCCGAGCCGCCGATGCTTCCCGTTGTCCCTGCCAGTGGCATCCCCACTCCGCCGTCTTGAATCTGTCCGCTCGTTCCACTGAAGGTAACGACATGATTCGCTGTCGTTCCGTTCGTTGGCCCCGTGGTAATTCCCGATCCACTGCCGGCCAGGGATATCGCAGAGTTGAATGCAAACATCGGATTCCCGCTGCCCAGGCTAGCCGACACCGGCACCTGGTTTGCTGCGCTCGGTGTTGCCAGCTGCGCTTCATCCGGCCTGATTTGCACTTGAGTCAGATTCCACTGCTGTCCGCTGGGTCCGCTGTTATATCCCAGGTAGGCCACCTGCGCGGCGCTGCCTGAGCATTGCTGTGCCGGGAACGGTGCTGAGAACGTCGTGTAATTCGCTGCATAGTACACATTGATGTTCGATACAAAACTGCCATTGCACTTGATGCCAAGCTGCCCTGTACCGACACTTGCGATCGCAGCGCCAATCGAATGCGCTTGCGCAACCGTGCCGTACTGACCGCGTGTCACACTGATGCTCATCTGTCCCGCGCTGACTCCGGTGTACTTGATCACCTCCTGATCGACCATAATGTAACCGCTCGATCCCCACGTCGAAGTCGTTCCCGCCGCAAGCGTCAACGTAGAGTCATTCGCTCCCGCAGCTGCATTAAGCGCTCCCGTAAACACAGCCGGTGCCCCAATCCAGTACGTCACCCGGCTCGGAACCGCGGGAAACGCCGCTCCGCCGTTCATGTTTGTTTTGCCATTGAACGTGCGTATGTAATCCGCTCCTACCTCGTTGAACGACACACCATAAGGCGAGTTCGCATCCACAATCGTCTTCGTGCTAACCCCAAAAGTTGTGTTATTCGGATTGAAGATCACCGATCCGTCTGCGGGTTGTGGCTGGAATCCGTTGTAATTCCCCTTCCACGGCACAAGCTGCCACGAAGCTGCATAAAACGTATTTCCCGCGCCATTCGATGCGATGTAGATAGATTTGCCGCCGTCCCCCGCCGCCCATGCATGGTTAAAGGTGTAGTTCTGATAGCTCGTCGTACAGCTGAACGTCTGGCTCGCCTCTGTGCCGCCAAACGACGCCACGCGTGCCATGAACGTGCTGGTTCCTTCCGGACACTTCGCCGTCAGATTTACCGTGACTCCCGTCAACGGGAAATTCGCGCCAAGCACGATGCTTCCCCCCGTGTTCCCCTGTTGAACGAATTGATTGAACTGATTGAACTGCGCTCCGGGCGTCATCACCATGTAAGCGCCGCTGGGCGAAGTGGAATCCTGCTGAACATAGGTTCCCCATCCCGTCGCACTCGAAAAGACAAGATCTCGCGGCCAGATAATCAGGTCGTCATTGCTGTAGGGCGTTGTTCCGTTTCCATCTCGTCCTGCATCTCCGGTCCATCGTCCCACCAGCTTGCTGTATCCCTTGAATGGAGTCAGCAGGATGTCGTAGTTCGATGGAAGCCCGTCGAACGGGTTTCCGCTGTACTGCCACTCGGCCTGGTTGTTCATGCCGTTTTCACTGAAGTTCGCAGGCATACCGCCCGTGTGGAACTTGTTCCCGAACCCGTTCAGCTTCGTGTTTACGGCGCTGCAGTTACACGTGGAGCCAACCGCATCCCAGTACCCAATCTGACCAGCCGCGGTCGACGTCAGCGACACGCCCTCGAAGTCATGAAAACCTCCCGTCACTCGCCAGCCGAATGCAGTTGCCCCGTACGGAGTCTCGAACCCCATGTTGGACACATACCAGCCTGCAGCGCTGTCGAACGCCCGGTTTCCCAACTGCAGAATCTGCGGTCCCGCATAGCCCGTGATCTGCAGATCAAGCAGCCTCTGCGAAAGACCGTTGTAGCTCAACCATGGAGTCACATTGAAGAAAAAGAGACCGTGATCCCATTTTTCATAATCGCCTGAGCTGGACTGCTGAAATGAATTGAGCTCCGTCGGCGCCTGCACAATTCCGAAATAGAATCCGTTCACCAGAATGTTATGAACGTCCACGCCGTATAGCCACGGATTGCCTTGCGCAAACACCGCGCACGGATATCCATTCGGGCTTGAAGTACTCGCCCCGCTGACCGTCGTGAAATTAACGTTTTCCATCTTTCCGTAGTTGCCCGTCTGCAGTGTTCCAATCCAGTTCGATGAGTTGCCATCCTGAAGGTCCGCCGCAATTGCGCAGCTCCCGATGTTCTGCGTCACTGGCAGATTAAGAACCGAGATATACGCATGAGCATTGGTCACCGTCGCCGACGCGTTCGCAGCAAGAGTGATTGTGTTCCAATGACTCGATGCTGCCGGCGATTGCCAGCATGGTGTCACATTCGCAATGGTTGTCACCAGGTTTGCGCCGCCCGGCCCTGCACCATTGACCTGGATCGGCTCCCCGATATCCCCGCACGTCACCTGCGCATTGGTTGTCGTCAGCACGTTGCTGCCCGCAGTCATCCCTGCGTCATCAAACCAGCGCCCCGGCCAGCGGTGCGGAAAACTCCCCGCCGTCGAATTATCGAGAAGAAAGGACACATTGCGAATCGACCAGCCGGGAAAAATCTTTGCTTGCCCTGGCGTGGTCGTCGGGTCAGGAACGTGAAGAATATCCTGCCCCGGCAGGCTCTTCAGCGTTACGTTGTAGGTCTTGGGAGAAGCCGGCCCTAGTCCGCTTGGCTGCCCTTCGAGCGAGACGCCCTTCCACGTCCAGTTACTCACGATGTAGCAGCCGCCCGGAGGTTTGGGGAGATAAAGCACTCCGGGAAGCGAGTTTCCGGTTCCCATCGCAATGGCGGCCGCCTGGGCCGCATCGAAAGCCGATGTGTCGTTGGTTGCGCAATCTCCTTTTGCGCCGAAGGAAATCACATTCACCTGCGAGTTTACTGTCGCGTTGATCGGGCCAGCGAAATTCTGCTGCGCTGCAGCCACCAGCGAAGCACCTCCCAGTGCCGCAAGGCCCGCAGCAGCGCTACTCGCCCCCGTGCCTCCCGATGACACCGGCACCGTGCTCAATCCGCTGACAGCGGTTCCATTGCCGCTGTAGTACGCAAGCTGCCCCGTTGACCCGCTGTTCACCGTGCCGCTTCCGCTGCCACTTCCACACACGGTGCCCGTATTCGAAATGTATCCCGAAGAATCGACCTGCAGACAATTCCGTCCGCTCGCCGCCGACAGCCCCGGAAATTTGATCGCGTTTGCACCCGAGAAGCTTGCGTACAAATTGCCGCTCCCGCCGCCATACACGTTGAATGCCGATCCCGACCCAGCTTCGTAGTTCACTCTCACCACGCCCGACGAGTTCGACGCATTGACGTAGGTGTCTCCGCTGTTCGTGCTTTGGTACGCCTTGAAACTGTCCAGTCCTCCAGTCGCTGAATTCAATGCCCAGTTGTTGCTTGCATCCTTCACCATGAACCACTGGCTGTTGCCGTTGTAGTCCTTATAGGTAAATGAACCTTTCTGACTCGCCGTCAAGCCCGGCCAGAGATAGTAATCCACCTCCGCATCGGCGTTGTTGCGCACGGTCATTGTTCCGCTCGATTGCGTCGTGCCGCCCACCTGCAGCGTCCCGTTGAACTGCGCATTTCCAGTGTTGCTCACCGTCGCCACCGTGGTCTCGTTGGGCCCACCCGAGCCAAACACCACGCCGCCGGTTCCGGAGTTATTCGAGCCGTTCAGCACCACCGCACCCGTCCCGGCGGCGTTTATCACCGTCTGGTTGTTCGTGCTCGCCTGGTCCTTGTTATATTGGCCCACTGAGATGCGGTACACATTATTCAACTCATCCAGAACCTGGTAGTACTGCTCGCCGCCCGTCGCGTCACTCAAACCCATTGTCCATCGATAGCCGTAGTCCGTCTGATAGCGATCGACCATGCCGCGCTCATTGCCATTGCCGATTCCCAGTCGGAAATGATTTGTCACCGTCGCATCCTGCTGGCTCCCGTACCAATCTCCATTCAGCGAGTTGAAACTGCGATGAAAGGTATCGAGAAAGCTGTTGCGCGTTCCGTTGTCGCTCAACTTGCCCGTGTACATCGTGCCGCCAGTCATCCAGCTGTTGTACGAACTCCCCGCATCCGCCACCACCTGGTAAGTCGAGTTCTCATTCCTTAAGCCGACAATCGTATTGTTTTGCGCATTCGGCCCCAGGTGTAGCGCCGTCGCGCATCCCTCCACATCGCCGCCCGTGAATGAATTCCCGTCTCCCTGCTGCAAGTTGATCCCGTACGTCCCGCTGATCGGCTTGCCATTGTTCGTCGGGCAGTTGATATGCAGCCGAACAAACGTGCTCGCATTTAACCAGTCCGTCGCAGCCGAATTTGTCACCTGGTGGCCGATTCCGTTCAACGCCGTCTGGAATCCGCTGATGTGGTTGTCATAGAAGGTGCCGCCAGTGTAGTTTCCCGTGCCGTCCAACTTGAGGCCCGTCTGGTTTGCATTCCCCAGCAAGTAAAGGCTCTCGAGATCTATCTCCTGCGTGCGATACGCAGCAATTGCTTGCGTGCTGCTGCTTGAAGATGCCGTCACGTTGATCAGCACATTATCGAGGTGAAACCCGAGCGTGTCTGCCGCGTAGGTCGGATCTCCTATTCGCACTGCTGCGCTCGATCCCGAGTAAAGCAGCACCGTCCCGCCCTGGCTCCCGCTTGCATTGCTTGCCCCACGCAGCGAGCAGCCGCGAAGCGACACATTCCTCGTTCCTGCCGTTATCACAATCTGCTTCGCTGTGGAGATCGTCGCGCACGGCAGCATCACGGTCGCATTCGCAGTCGAGATCGTCACATCCGATGTCATCGAAACGTTCCCGCTGAAGTTGCGCGCGTCGCAAGTGCCTCCATAAGCGCTGTTCAACGCCGACAGACACGCCTGCAGTTTCGCTCCAAAATCCGCACCCGGAAACTGATCCACTTGGTACGCTGCTCCCACTTGCTTCGCGGTTAGCGCACCTGTAATCGTGCCGCCCGAAAGTGGTACGGCTTGCGCCAACGCCGCATCAACATAGTGTTTGTCCGCAGCTTGCAGCGCCTGCGTCGGATCCCCGGTCAGGTAGAGGGGGCCGGTAAGTTGCCCTCCCGTCGATGTCAGATTTCCCTGCGCAACCGACTGGATTGCCTGATCGACATAAGCCTTGCTGACGGCCTGCACTGCCTGCGCCGCGGGCATTACTTGCGATCGCACTTGACCGATGCTCGCCTGTGCCGCGGCGGGAATTACCCAATACTCCGTGCTGGTCGTACCGTCGCTCAAGTGGTAGATCGCCGTGTAGTAGAGACCTGCCGGCGACGATCCAAGATTGGGCGCAAGATTCACGCTCACAAATCCATCGGCCCCGATATTCACCGCGACTTTTCCAGCCGCCACCGCCTGGTTCGATGCCGTCGTGAAGGCAGGCCAGCTTACTTGCAGCGTCCCCGATCCCGGAGACCCGTTCGCCAGGTACACCGTTCCCTGCACAGTCGTGGTGCTGATCGTCTGTGCACGGACGCCGAGCGCAAGCAAGCCGCAAACGCCAACCCAGGCAATCGTGTTTCGTAGAAATGCACTCCGTAAAAGACTCATGAATTTCTGATCCTCTTCGATGCAACAGTCGCCGCTTCTCAGTTCATGATCCGAACTGAAAAGCCTCACTCGTGCAGGTTGTCTTCTCTAATGGGGCGGGCAACGGTTATGCACCGCGTATCTGAGCTGCTCGCCTATTCCTCATCCGGGTCAAGTGCAAGGCTGCGGAAGCTGCGTCCACGCATCGTCTCATCGTGTCCTTCCGCGCTATGCACGATCTCATACAGCAATCTCGCGCTCTCGAGTTGTCCTTCTCCGCAATCTTCGGCCAGGTCCTCGACCATCAATCTGCCTTCGTGCCGAAGCAGAGTGTTAGCCGCACTTCTCAGTTTCTCTGATCCCGTTTTGCCACGCCTTTTGGTGTACTGCTTCAATCCGGCTCGTTTCATATCACCGCGTTCATCGCCCGCCATTCACATCAATTCAGTATCTTCAGCTTAACGAAATCGACACAATTAACCTGCAAAACGAGGCGACATGTCTTAGCGCAATCGATTCAGCCGCTTACCTAGATCACACGCTGCAAGCAGACGTTCACATCAAAAAAAGATTCTCGATTCTTTCAACCCGAGGGTTCTCACATTTTGTTCCAGGCTCGATCGACTACCATTAGCGGGTGAGATCTGCCACCCATAAACCCACGCTGGTCGTCCACGGCGGTGCGTGGGCCATTCCTGATGACGCCGCCGCCGCACACGAATCCGGCGTGCGCAAAGCTCTTGAAGCTGGCTTCGCTGTGCTTTCTCGTGGCGGAGCCTCCGTCGATGCCGTCGAAGCTGCAGTGACCGTGATGGAAGACGACCCCACGTTCGATGCAGGGCGGGGAAGTTTCCTCACCTCCGATGGTCGCGTTCAACTCGACGCTCTCCTCATGGACGGCGGCCGCATGAAGGCTGGCGGCGTTGCGTGCGTCGAGCGTCTGCGTAACCCCATTCAGGCGGCTCGCCTTGTTCTCGAAAAAAGCCCCCATGTCTACTTCGTCGGAGCCGGAGCGGAAGAGTTTGCCCACGCTCATGGCATGCCCCTCATCGAGAATTCTGAGCTCGTCCTCGATCGCGAACGCGAGCGCCTGAAACAGGCAAAGCAGCGCGAGGCCGCTGGTCTCGCCGATGACACCTTCTGTGGCCTCGAAGACGACAAGAGTCCTGAAACCGCCGTAGCTCGCGTTACTGACTTGGAAGAGTTCAATAGCCACGACACCGTGGGCGCAATCGCTCTCGACATCCACGGGAATCTAGCCGCCGGCACCTCAACCGGAGGCACATTGAACAAGACTCCCGGACGCGTCGGCGATTCATCGCTCATCGGTTGCGGTTGCTATGCCGACAATCTCTCCGCCGCTGTTTCGCTCACTGGCTGGGGCGAGCCCATCATGAAACTCGTGCTCGGCAAGTGGGCTGTCGATCGCGTAGCCGCCGGAACCGCTCCCGAACTCGCTACCCGTGAAGCTATGTCCTACCTCTATAGCCGCCTCGGTGGTCGTGGCGGAATCATCCTCCTCGGACCCGATGGTCGATTCGGCCTGGCTCACAACACGCCCGCCATGGCATGGGGAGTAGCAACCGAAAACTCAATAGAAACAGGCCTCAGGCTTTAACTTTGGCCTCACTCGCGCAAATCCTAAACCGCGTTTACAAAGTCCGCGATACAGACAGGTGCCCCATGTCTCCCGGTGTTGGTTTTGTCACTGAGGTAATCGCGCGGGTCAGGATAGGAACACATCCGGCGCACTTCAGATTGGAGACAACAACATCCTTTAATGGCGTCCCGCCAATCGCCCTAACGCCAACGCCGCTCCAGCAATTCCAACGCCGAGCAGCATGGTCGCAAGCGCTCCGGAGTGAGACTCGGCCCACGCCTCCGCACTCCAGCTTTTCGCGCGGCAATCAAACGTTCCATGTGCTCCGTAATCGCCACGCAGCGGATGAAATAGATTATCCGGCCGGTTCGGATCCTCCCACCCGTCATACTGCTGCGAGTCGTAGCCGTTCTTCGCCAGATAATGATCCGCATACGACGGCACAATCTTGTTCCCGAAGATCGCCTTCAGCACGGACCAGGACGCGTACCACTCGCGTCGTTCAGCGTGATGCGCTGCATGGTAGATCAGCCGTGCAGCCACCTCGGGCTGATAGATCGGAGGCACCGGTTGCGCTTTGCGCGGCAAACGGCTCCGCACCCATGCAAATTGCGGAGTGTTCAGCGCCGGCATCTGCACCATCGTTGTCTTCACGTTGCTTTCATCATGGATGAGTTCCGTTCGCAGAGAAGCAAAGAATCCGAGAACCGCGTGCTTCGATGCGCAATACGCCGCCTGTAGCGGAATGCTCCGGTACGCCAGCGCCGATCCAACGTGAACAATCGTTCCGCGATCCCGCGGCAGCATGTATTTCAGCGCCGCCAATGTCCCGTAAACATACCCGAGGTATGTAACTTCTGTGACGCGCTTGAACTCTTCAGCTGTCATCTCCTTGATCGGAGAAAACACTGATGTCATCGCGTTGTTGACCCAGATATCAATCGGCCCCAGCTGCCGCTCCACCTCGTCAGCGGCTCGCTGAACCTCCACAGCATCGGCAACATCAACAGGAAGGATCAGCGCTTTCCCGCCGTACTCCTCCACTTCCCGCGCCGCCGCCTCAAGTCCGTCCGTTCCGCGAGCAATCAGCCCGATGTCCGCCCCATGCTTCGCAAACTCCCGAACTGCCGCGCGTCCCGCTCCTGCCGACGCTCCCGTGATGACAACGATCTCTCGTTTCCGCACCTGAAGACTCCTCTCTTCAGGTTGGGATGCAGTTTCCATCCAATGAGAGACCCGTCGTCATCGAACCGGCGCCCGAAGTGACTTCAAGCGAGAATCACCTTCGGCCTTTCTCCTCGCGTATCCGCTTCTCTCAGCTGTATCGTGATGCTCCGCGATTCGCCCGGCATCAGCGCAACATAATTGTCCGAGTAGATTGCCGGAAGAATCCGGTCTCCCGACTTCTCCCGCACCGCCTTCACGCGAACCATCAGAGCCGGCGACTGCCCTGCGTTCTGAATCGTGGCCGTGAGCCGCCACTCATCACCCTTCCGCTCTTCGCTCGATCGGATCTCCAGCTTCGGCGCAGCCAACTCGCGAATAGCCCTGAAATCGTTCTGCTTCAATCCCCTCAGATAGAAATTGGTGGAAACAGTCTCAGTCCCACGGGTCAACGCCAGCCGCAAAAAGTGAACCGCGGTCAGCCCTGACGGATAGCTCATCCGGATACAGGAAGCAGTCGAATCTTCCACGCTGTCCAGATTCGCCGTCTTCTGGTCAACACGCTTCCCGTCCATATTCAGAATCTCCACAGAAGCCTGAAGACCATCAACTTTGCCCGCGCTGTAATTCACCACCTCAATCGTTTCTTCCAGGCTGTTCCATTGAATGTGCAGTGGCTCCGACCCCTTCTTGCAGCCGTAATACGCTGCCGTTGGCTCGAAGAAATAGTCGTACGTCTGCCACACAAACGACGGCCAGCACGAGTGGCTCATCCACAGCAGCACACCCATCCGATACTTGCTCTGCGCTTCGAACATCGCGCGATACGTGTCGTAGTTCACAAACTGCGCTAGCTTTATCCATTCCTCAGCGCTGTTCGCACCGCCATAGCTGTTCTCCACAATCGATCGGAAGCCTGCCCCGCCCATCGCGCCAACAAGGCAGAAATCGTGCAGTCCCCAGTCAAGAGCCTGCGGCCACAGGGCCTTCTCCGGCATCATCATGCGCACGCTCTCAATCGGCGGAATATTGGGCGCGCCAATTTCACTGTGCAACTGCTTGTCCGCTACCTGGAAATAGAACGGTGCAGGATTCGCCCAGTAGGGACCATGTCCGCTCACCACCTTGTCCGCCGAACTCGGAATGTAATGCATCAGAGGATGCAGGTCGTCCAGAATCTGCCGCAGCCCCGACTCAAGTGGCGGCGGAGGAAATCCCTCATTGCGCCCGCAGTAGAGTCCCACCGAAGGATGATTCCGAATCCGCAGCACCAGGTCCTTCGCGTTCTTCAAGAACATCTCGTTGTCGTTCGGCTCCGGACCATCCCACGGATTCGCCAGCCAGAAGTCCTGCCACACCATCACGCCGTGCCGGTCGCAAGCCTCATAGAACGCCTCATCCGGAATCTGTCCCACCCAGTTCCGAATCATCGTGAAATTCATCTCTCGGTGATAACGAACCGCCGCGTCGTACTCGCGTGCGCGATACCGCAGCATCGATTCAGCAAATCCCCAGTTGCCGCCTTTGGCAACAAATCGTCGTCCGTTGATCCAGATGCGCAAGTCGCCGCCATCTTCGCTGTAGGTCATCTGGCGAATGCCCGTCTTGAACGACTTCGAATGCAGCACCTTCGACCCTGTCCGAACCGAAAGCTGCACATCATATAAATAAGGATCGCCATACCCTGTAGGCCACCACAGCTTCGGATTCTTCACCTTCAGCGCCGGTGTGTTCGAGGGATCCAGTGTGATTGCCTTCCGTTCGTTCGCGGCCAGCTTCACCTTCTGCTCGAAGCTGATCTCGCCAATCTGCCCTTGCACGACACCGCTCCAGCCATGAGACCCGTGGTTGACGACATCGGCCTGCACAGTCAGCTCCGCCGACGACACATCCGGCAGCGGCAGCTTCGTCGAAACAAACGGATTCTCGATCGTCACAGCATCCGCAATCTCAATCGACACACTGCCCCATATTCCGATATCCCGGCCCCGCATCGTCGAAATCCAATCCCATCCCACTGTCGAGTGGAACGTTGGATTATCCGACCCAAGCCCGCCGCCATTCTTGCTGCAAACCTCAAACGTCTTCTGGTGCACGCTCCCAGGATTCGCATTCTTCTCGATGCGAACTGCCAGTGCATTCATCTTTCCTGCCACCAGCTTCTGCGTCACATCAAATTGCCCGCGGATAAACCCGCCTTCCATCCGGCCCAACTTCTCACCGTTCAGAAAGACATCCGCCTTCCAGTCAATCCCATCGAAGTTCAGCCATGCAGTCTGCTGAGGCGTTTTGGCGGGCGCCGTGAATTCCGTTCGATACCAGAAGTCCGAATGAAAATACGAGTCCGAAATATGCAACTGGTTTTGCCCGAAGTTCGGATCCGGAATCGCGCCGACATTCAAATACGACGTCAACACGGTCCCGGGCACAGTGGCCGCGAGCCATTCATCATCCTTGAATCCCGCCTTCGAAACCGCCTCACCGCCATCGGCCACGAAGTTCGCCCGCTGCAATCGCCACGATCCTCCCGCAAGCACCATCCCCCGATCCGACTTGCTCTCCGGCCCAGGCTTCGGCTTCGCAACAAATCCACCGCGCCCGAAAACTTCAATCTCGCTGAGAATGTACCCATGTTCTGTCGCCGGTCGCGTCATCAACACCCGTACATACCGCCCTGATGCAGGCTGCGCCAGCTTGAAATCATCCGTCAGTTCCGATGATTCACTCAATGCCTGAACGTCGCGCCAGCTTTCAGCATCGTCCGACACCTGCACCGACCCCTGCGAAGCCCTCGCAATCCAGTAAAGCTTCACATGATCGAACTCACATTTCAATCCCAGATCGACGTAGACCCACTCTTCGCCCAGCCCCGCGCTCATCCACGCGCTCGTAAAGTTGTACGGTCCTCCAATCTCGACCCGCTCGTCACCCTTGAAGAAAGCAACCTGCCCGATCCGCCACGACGACCCGAACCCGCCCAACGCGCCGCGCGCTCCCATCGAGCACTCCACGCGATAAAACCGGCTCCGTGTCGCAGAATTCAGCTGAATCACCGGTGTAAAGAAGTGATTCGGTGCGCAAAAGTCCGGCGGATACCCAGCCGTCGATACCGGCTTCGACGCCGCAGCATTCCCCACCTCTTGCCAGGTCCGCCCGTCCTCTGAAGTAGAAATCGTGAACCGCAGTGAATTCGCTGACGCCGTCATCGGCGACACCACGAATAGCTGAATCCGATCCACCTCCGGCGCCGCCTCTCCACCCGCAACCTGGATATCGATCTGCGCCGTCCCGCCCAGCACCTCGAGCGTGTTCATCGGGCAGTGATCCAGCACCGCCTCCCGCTCCGTCTTCGGCAGCGGCCCTCGCGTCCCTTCTGACACCACAACCCATTGCGGAAGTCCCGTGCTCTTCATACCGTCTGTCACAAGCTGAGCCGTGAGGTTGTAGTCGTAGCTGCTCGAGTGGAACGCCGGCCGAAGCAAGGCCAAATTCCTGTACGTCCCGCTTGTATCCGGAACCAGAATCGGATCGAAGTTCTCTGTCGGCTCTCCCGGGTAAACTCCGATGCCTGCTGTATAGCCAACCGGCTTCTCCATGGTCGTCGCCTGCGCGCTACCGACAGAAGTTGCCCCGGCACCAGGGTGCGTCGACTGCCCGAATGTTGAAACTCCATCCATTGCTACCGCCGCGCTCGCAATCATGGTGGTCTTCAAGAAATTTCTTCGCGATGTGCTCATGCTCTTACTGGCATCCTTCCCCTGGCGGCTCTCTTTTCGCGACATGCTCGAATGAAAGCCGGCTCCGGGGGTCCATTCTAATCGAGTGGTAACGCTCCCACCCGTGCGCTCGGGCACTAGGCGGGCGCACCCGATTGGGCCTTCAATTCAGAACCGTAAAATCCAGGGAAAAGACGTCAGAAGATCAGGCGCTGATCCCGCATTCCAGGCAGAATGCAGAGTGTCATTCACCCAGGGATGTATCCCTCAGATGCCGCCCTTCATCGCGAACAGCAGCGTGTGAATCAGGATCGCGGCATCCATGAACAATCCGCGATTCCGTACATAGTATAGGTCGTACTCGAGGTTCTCATGAATCGGGAAGGCACGGTCTCCGCTCAGTTGCCATAACCCCGTGATGCCGGGCATGACGGACAGGCGCTTCCGTGACGAAGAACCGTACCCTTGGACAATAAACGGCATCTCCGGCCGCGGCCCAACCAGCGACATGTCTCCGCGGATCACATTCACGAGCTGAGGAAGCTCATCGAGGCTGAGCCGGCGAAGCAGCCGCCCGATTCTTGTCAGGCGTGGATCCATCGAACTCGTCGGTGACGGCTCATACTTCGCACTCCCTGCGTACATCGACCGAAACTTGTAGATCTTGAAAATTCTGCCGTTCAACCCGACTCGATCTTGAATAAACATCACAGGCCCATTCGAATCCAGCCTGATCAGGATCGCAATCAGAACGAAAATCGGCGAAAGCACAAGAAGAGCAAGTGACGAAAGCCCAACATCCAGCAAGCGCTTGCCGGTCTCATACACGCCGGCCCACATCCCTTCCGCATCCAGGCTCATCAGCAATCCATCCATGTCCTTGAGTTGAGTCTGAGGATCATCCTGGCTGCTGCGGTCAAGCACAAATGCCACCTTCGCACCAGCCACCCGGGCGCACTCTGTTGCATTCTCAATCTTTTCTGAGTTCAGCGAGTTCGCGACCAAAACGAGAGTCGAACAACCATACGCGACTAGAAGCTCAGATGTGATCGGCGCAGCATGAACCATGATCGAGGTTCGGTCACGGTATCCCAGCTCGAGAACGCAACGGTCCACCGCTTCCGAGGCGTCATCAATAACCGCAACCGGGTGCAGACCGAGACGGACCGAACGGAGCAGCGTGGAAACGACCCGTCTCTCTGCAGATCCAGCACCGTAAACCACAACTCGATCCCCTCCATTCTGTGCCCGGTCCACGGCTCGAAGGGCGAGAAAGAAACATCGCTTCTGCACCATCAATGCCAGAGCAACGGTGATCGGCGCGATCGCAATTGCGCTCTTTGAGATTCCGAACGCCAGCGTCAAAAGAATCGGAATCAGGAGAAGAGAGCAGTGGACAGATGCGCGGAGGACTCGCTCTGTCTCCCGAATGTGTAGCAGGCTTCCGGCTCCCTCGTAGGCGCGATTCCCGCGCAGATCGAAGACCGCGAGCAGTCCGCCCGTCACGCTGATCGCCGCGACCTCCGCCAACAGATGAGGCCTTGTCGAACTCAAAAACAAGGCAACAGCCATGCCAAAAGCGGCGCTCGCGAAATCGGCAATCCTTTCGCAGGCGACGAGCCCTAGCCGCAATGCAGGCCTGCGCTCCCCACGCACTGATAGCGCCTGCCTGACAAGAGCTTCCGAATACAGCCCGGGCGTTACGGAATCAGAAGCGCTCATAGCACCCGGCTTTCCGAAGCCGCAATCGGCGTTGTCGTTGAGATAGAAGCCGCGCCGGATGGCGAAAGCAGCCCACTATAAAGCCCCACATATTGACGCGCAATCTTGTTCACCGAGAGTTCCGGCAGTGCCATCGCTCGCGGCTTCGCTTCATTCAAGCTCGCAACAATCGCCTCCGCGAGTTTGTGCTCTCCGCCATACTGAAGGTTTACAAATCGGCATCGGCCCGCTCCGATCTCCCAATGTGCTGGTATTTCCGAACAAACCACCCGGCACCCTGCAAGCAGCGCTTCCGCAACCGGCAAGCCAAATCCTTCCGTGATCGATGGCGCAATCAGAGCCTCGCAATTTCGATAGCACCATTGCAGATCCGCCTCTGACAGTCCCTCGCGCATCTGCACGCGGTCCTTCAGATTGGACTGCGAAATCAAGCGCTGAATGCCCCCGGTCTCCGGACCCGAAATACCGACAATCAGCAGCCTTGTCCTCTGAGGGATGCGCCCTGAGTCTCGCAGCCGCTTGAACGTCCGGATTAGCATCCGCAGGTTCTTGTTCTTGCGATGTTGTGCAACACACAGCAGGAACGGCTCGTTGCCAAGCCCCCCAACCGGCCCCGCGTTCCCCATCGAGAGTTCCGCTTCAACACAGTTGTAGATTCTCAATGCTTTCCCAGAAAACTGCGGCAGATACTGCTGCAGCTTGCCTCTCGTCGCCTCGGATACACATGCAATCGCATCCACCGCCTTGAGGCACTGTCGCAGAGCCAGGCGATTGAAGATGAACTTCGGAAATCCAAAGTTCATCGGAATCTCGTAAGGGTATAGATCATGCAGCGTCACAACCGTTGGACAACCGAACAGCGAAGCATCGATTGGCATCGGATACGAAAGATGCACAACGTCTGCCCGAACCGCGCGGGCCAGACCGGGAAGCTTGCGATAGTACCAGGCATTTCGATCGATGGAGCTGCTTTCCATCTCCGCCACATGGAGTACAAATCTCTCGTCCAGCTGCAGCCCGGAAGCGCCCGCCATCTCCTGCTGCCACGGCGCGACCACAAAATGAACCGACTCGATCTCCGGTGCGCGCAGCAGACACTGCGCCATATTCAACGCATGTCGCTGCAAGCCTGAAATCTTCGCTGCAAAGGATGCTGCTGCAATGAGGACTCTCATAAGATTGAGCCCTCCTGAAACGCAACCCTTAGGCGCTCCTCACCGCTCTCCGCCCTGTCTTTCGCGCGAATTTCCCGCAGCAGCGGAATATAGGCGAGCATCGGGATCAACCCGTACCAGAGTCGCGAATACGCAAGCCCCCGAATGCCCAATTGGTGCAGAAGCAATATCATCACCAGCACCATCGCCCCGCGTCCGCCGACACTGATCAACGCGACAGTTCGGAAATGCCCCATCGCTTGCATCGCATAAATTGCGGTCGTCCCTAATCCCGCGAGCGCCGAGCCCAGCACAATCGGCACAAGCAACTCGCTTGCCGTGTGCGCCACCGATGCACCGGCCCACAGCTGAATCAGTCGTCCGCCAAAGGCCAGCAGTCCCGCCGCACAGAAGGTCACTACAACCACGTTGCACGCAAGCGCCTTCAACACCGTAGCTTTCAACTCAGCGGCCGACAGCGCATTCACACGTCCTGACAAATACGGGAAGATGAAACTCAGGCCCGATGCTGCAATTCCAATAATCGGCTGTGCAAACTGCACGCAAAGCGCATAAGGAGCTACCGCAATCGTCCCAAGATAGACCCCCAGCAGAATGCGATCCAGCTGTCCAAAAACAATGCTTCCCACCGCCTGCAGCCAGGGAAACACCCCCACAGCCAGAAGCCTTCGCGTCTCGGCATGAAACGCGGGCCTCAACCATCCCGCCCGCACCAGACGTCGAAGACTCCGAAACTGAAAATAAACACCAAACGCCAGCATCACGTTCGTCGCGATCAGGATGCTGTCCATCCGTTGGCCAAGGCACGCAAGCACTCCTGCAAATCCGAGTGTCAAAAACCGGCACAGGGCGCTGATCCTCACCGTGCTCCTGTAGTCCTCAAAGGCGCGGTGTGTGCTCACAGCCACCGTTTCGAGTGAACGCAAAAGAATCCCAATGCTTGCGACCCGAAGACAAAACAGGCACTCACCGATATCCGATACCTGAGAAGCTGCCATGCGATGCGCCGCAAAAGGGGCCGCGATCCACGCGCAAACCGCCAGAATCGTTCCGAACGCCAGATTGATGCTCAGCATGCTTCCAGCGGTGAGGGCGATTAGTCCGTCATTTCCCGTGCCGCGATGCTGCGCGACCCTCTGAATATTGGCGTCGCAAAACCCCGATGCAATGACCCCTCCCGCGCTGATCACCGCTGTTGAAGTGATCCACAGCCCGTATTCAGCCGCGCCAAGCCGATGCAGAACGATCGGCGCCACCAGCAGCATCCCCAATGGGTACGAGGCGTAATCGAAGACACCATAAGCCGCATTGCTCAAGTGCTTGCTCATGCGCGCCTCCGTCTCATCGTCGCGAGCCAGGGCAGGCGCCGTTCAAGGACGGGCAGAATCTCAGCTGCAAGCTCCTTCCGCGGATCATCCGGATCGATTTCCGACCAGCGGTTGCTTCCCAAAATCCACACAGACACAACTGCGAATGCCAAAAAGGTCAGTCCTAGCGTCACCCACAGGCGCGGCGGAAACGACTTCTTTTCCGCGATACCTGGTGCATCAATCACCGTGATCGCCGGCAGATCCTTCGCCTCTTCAATCCGCGCCATCTCATACTGCTGAGTCAGCAGTTCATACAAGGTCTCCTGAACCCGCACACGCCGATAGAGATCCGCATACGATACTCCAAGCCGCGGAAGCTGCCTTAAAGGCGGATAAAGCTCAGCAGAATTCGTCGTCGGTGCATCATCTTGAGCTACGGGCATCTCTGAGGATCCGGCCATCTTCGCAAGCTCACCGCGCAAGCTCGCAATCCGGGCCTCGGCTTCGCGCACTCTTACGTTTCCGTCTCCATAAATCTGCCGCAGCGATTGCAAACTCGCCTGATCAGCCAGCAATTGAGCCTGCACTCGCGCCCCCGCATCCACCAGCGCGCGAGTCTGCTCCCGAATATCGACAGCCGTGTTCTTGCTTGAAAAATCGCTCAGCTGCAGTTGAGCCTGTTCCAGATCCGCTTGAACTCCCTTCAGCCGGTTCTCAATGAACACCCGCTCAAGATGCGCCGAAGAAGTATTCGTCCGAAACACAATCCTGTTCAGCTCGTCCAGGTACGCTTGTGCGATGTCTCGCGCGCGCACGCGATCCGTGTCCACCACCTCGATCGTGATGACGCCGCTCTTCTTGTTCTCCGTAATCTTCGTGCAGTGCGCCAGATGCTTCGCTGCATCTACCCGATATTTCTTCCGATACACATGCTGCAGATCGAATTTGTCGATGAGCTTACCGCTCACCGTCCCGCTACGCAGCAGGTCAATCAGAAAATCCGCCGTCGAGTGTCCTCCCAGCAGACCTCCCGCGATACTTCCCAAAGCGCCAAGTCCACCGGCTCTCGATGCAATCGCAGCCAGCATCATCGCGTTCGAGTGTTGCTGGTCCGGCGGCGAAATGCTCGTTGTCGATTTGTATTGCTTCGGAATCGAGAACGCGATTCCCAGGCTCACCAGCAGCGCGATCCCCGTAACTCGCGCGAGCAGTCGCCGACGTCTCCAAAGCAACAGGGTGCGCATCACCCAGGCCGAATCGTCTGCGTGCCGGATGCTTACCTGCCGATGCAATGCCGCAACAGGAGGGGTCACATCGACCTCCGCCGCACAACATCCAGCCGTCCGCAACCCCATTCGAATTGAACTCCAAAAACCATCTAGACTCTCAAACCTTTGCTCTACAGCGCAGCCAAAGCCACTCCAGACGTAATCGCGACCGATGCAGCCAGTTGTCCCGCAGTCAGCAGGTTTCTCCAGAACAGCGAACCGCCTATGATCTTCTGCGGAACCACAATCACATCCCCGGGATTCAGCTTCGCGGAAAGTACGTCCCCCGCAAACCACGTGCCCGATCTCCGGCCAACCACCGTCCCGTTCGCGCGAATGATGAAGATCTCTTTCCGGTTCGCCGTTGAGTTCGCGCCTCCAGCGCGGCTCAGATACCACCCCGCGCTCTTGCCCGGAGTAAAGGTGAGCGCCGTCGCGTTATACACCTGCCCGCTCACCAGCACGAACCCGGGCTGCTTCGGAATCGTAAGCACGTCCCCGCGCCGCAGCTCGATGTCAGCCGGTGTATTCGCCCAGCTCTGGATGTCCTCGCCAATGTGGATCACCATTCGGCCCACAGGTGGATGCCCCTTCAGATCATTCACAATCTGCGTTTGCTGTTCTCTGATCAGTTGAAGAACGCCCGCTCCGTTTGCGCTTGAAACTCCCGGAGACAATCGCGCTTCCGCCGCGTTCGCCTCGATCTGACGAACCAATTCGTCGCGGCTCTTCTGCTCAAGCTCTTTCACCTGGTCGCGAAGAAGTACCGCCCCCGCCGGGTATGCCGTCGGCAGCAGTCCCCCCGCTCTCAACAGCACGGAGCTGAGCCTCTCGCCGTCCCGGAAACCGTAGCTTCCCGGATAAAGCACCTGCCCGCGAATCGTCACAGACTGCCCGATATCATCCCAGTTCGAGATTTGATGAACCGTCAGAATGTCCCCCGGCTTCAGGGCCACATCGGCCTGCGCGTTTCCTTCACTAACCGCTGCGCCAATCCGAACCGTGGCCAGATGCTCTGTAATCTGTTTCCCATCGCGGATCTCGTAGCTCGTCAGGTCGGCGCTATCCTTCAATGCATCCCGCTTGAAGCCGCCGGCCGCGCGCACCAGTTTCGCCGCGCTCATCCCGTCCGTCATCGGGTAGTTTCCCGGACGAAGCACCTCACCGCGGATGGTCACCATCGGAGCGTCCGCTTCGTATCGGCCAAATACGCGGATCGTGTCGAATGGTTTCAACTCCGCGTTCGCATTGCCGATCAGCACATCGGGAAGGCTGAAATCAATCGTCTCCGGATGAAGATCCGGCGGCATCAGCCGAACGATCTCTCCGTGTGACGCCGGCTCCGGCAGAATCTCCTCGTAACTCCGCAGCACATCGCTCAGCCGCATCCCCTCCGCGTAGCCCACTCGGCCCGGTCGCGCAACATGCCCCGCTAGGTAGACCACCTGCTTGCTATACGGCAGAATCGGATCAACCTTGACCTTGTCCCCGTCCTTCAATTCGAATTTGGCAGCCAATTCGTTCAGGTTCGCCTTCGACTGGCTTGCATCGCGCAACGAAATCGTCTTCCGTTGATGATCTCCGTCGATGCGTTCGATCACGATGTTTCCCAGCGATGCGGCCGCTGTCAGCCCGCCGGCATCTTCGATAACCCTTGCGAGCGAGGTCTCGCCCGATTTCAGTTCGTAAATCGCCGGCCGCCGCACCGCACCCGCCAGGGCAACCAGGGGGCCAGCCGGAGGGACGAGCAGCGTATCGCCGCTTTCAAACCGTGCAGAGGTTGACCGGATTCCGTTGAGAAGAAAGTCGTATAGATCGACATCCTCAACCAGCCTTTCTCCTCGGAAATGTTTCAGTGTCCGGAGTGATCCCACTGCAGTCGGTCCACCCGCCGCATACAGTGCGCTGATCGGTGTCGCAAGCGCGCTCAGGTCATAGCCGCCCGGCCGCTGCACATCGCCCACAACGTAAACGCGAACCGAACGCAGTTCGGAAACCACCACGGAAACCTGCGCATCGCGAAATTGATTGCGTAGCGCGTTCTCAATCAGCGCCTGCGCTTTGCCCAGTGTCAGCCCCGCGATCTGGAGTGAGCCCGCTTCCGGCAGGAACAGCGTCCCGTCTCGATCGATCATTCGCGCGATCGTCTGTGTCGTGCCGCCCCACAGGTGAATCGTGAGCTTGTCGCCAGGCCCGAGCACATAATCCGGCCCAATCGAAACATCGAGCGCGGAATCCCGGAGGCTTGCCCCCAACGTCATCGCGCCCGATCTCCGATGCACAAACACGTCCGACCCGAACCGCTTCAGCTTGTCGCTTCCGTCCGGAATCTTCGTGTACAAATCCCGTGCCGATGGCAAATCGTAGGGCGCGGCCTCATGCACCACCACGGGTTCGTCCGTCGAAGCACGTCCGCCATCGCGCGGCACGCGTAAATCCGTTTGCATTTGCAAACTTCGGGTTCGCTCGTTTGTGCTGCCGTCATGCCCGCCCGTCCCACTCGCAGCAGAATCCGTACCCCGATCTGACCCCTGGCCCTGCTGTAAACCTTGCTCCGAAACATTCCCAGTGCTCAGCCCAGACGAAAGCAGATCATCGTTCGAAACATACCCCCGCGCCTGGAGAACCGTTGTAATACTCGCCCGCAAATCGGCGCTGCTCGCGATCTGGCGATACAGCATGTCGTCTGAAACATCTCCCGCCGAAACATCGACACCTTGTTGCCGCATCCGATCGGAAATCTGAAGTTTCAGTTCATCGGCAAGCTCGGGGTTCTGCTCCAGAATCGTCGTAATCTGATCTGCGGAGAGCGTTGCGCCGGGCTGCATGCCGCGATTTCGGGAAAAGTCATCCCGCTCAGAGCTCAAACTGTTTTGCTGCCCGATCGTCGAGCCCGAGCTATCTCTATCTGCTCCCGCATCCCCTGAACCTTGCGAAGATCCCGACCCCGCCAGGCCCTGGGCTCCCATCGAGAGCGCGCAGATGCAGGTTCCGAGCAAGAGGACCGCCACGAACCGCCCGGCACTCCCCCAGCTCCGCGCGATGTCGCTTGCACTTTCTCCCGGTGCGGAGACGGTGGTTCTGAGGACGGTATTGGAATCGGATCGAAACATGACACTGTTCGTAGACCTGAACGTAAAGAAGGGGGAGGAGTCGCATGTCATGCCTCGGTCAGGAGATTGTCATTAATTTGTTGATTCTGCACACACGCAGAAAGTGACAAAGCACATACATTCCACTGACATCCCACGGGATGAAGGTTGCTACTTTAGACCCAGTTTTAAGCTGCAAATTCCCTTCAGCAAAATGCGAGGAATGAATACGCGACCTTCAGAGGCGTTCGCCCCCGGACCAATCAGCAACCCTGCAGCCACGCGGCCGCAAGACACGCTCCTCGCCAATTTCCATTTGCCCCTGAGGGACACCTTCTATCCCCTCGGATACCCCGTAGACATCCTCACCAACAGCGCCGATGTCCTTCTCGCTGCCTTCGAAACCTTCGGTCATGCAAACAAATCACGTCCCGGGCCGTCGCTGGAGATCCGTTTCGGAGTCAGCAAGGGAACTTCCTCGGCCTGCCCTCCCGAGCCCACCCGTCGCGAATTCAACCACCTTTACTCCCTCGTCGCCGATGGAGAGAACCAGGCCCTTCTAGACCTCCAGCGATGCCTCAGCTTCACATGGGTCACAGAGCAGACCGTCAAAAACCGAATCTATTTCCGCTATAACTTCCTCGAAAAAGTTGTCTACCTGCTCCTCGGCTCATCCGTGGTCACTGACCTCCACGCTGCGTGCGTCAGCAAGCGCGGTCGTGGAATACTCCTGTGCGGCAATTCCGGTGCCGGAAAGTCCACGCTGGCGTATGCATGCGCTCGCGCCGGATGGACCTACACCTCTGACGACACAAGCTATCTCATCAACGACTCGCATCCACCCCGCGTAATCGGCCATGCACACCGGGCCCGCTTCCGCCCGGCGGCCAGGTCCCTCTTTCCCGAGCTCGCCGGCTTCGAGATGGGTCCCCGCATGGAAGGGAAGCCGTCCCTCGAAGTCCCAACGTCAATGCTTCCCATCGCCTCCACAGCCTCTGAAGTCGAAGTCGCATTTATCGTCTACCTCAATCGCACCTCTCCCGGACTTGGTCGTCTCATCAAGCTGCCTGAAGGTGCTGGAAGCACGCGCCTTTCCGCTGAACTATATTCCGCTGGAGAAATCCGTGAACTGCACGAGCAAAGGCTCCAGACCCTACAGAGTGTCCCCACCTTCGAGCTCCAGTATCAAAGCACCGACGAAGCGATGGAGATTCTCGACCTCCTCCTATCCTCTTCCTGACGAACTCAAAGTCTGCAAAGAAGCTCCACTGACATTGAGCCCATTTCGCAGGGGCTTCCGCTCCAATTCCAATCGTGTCAGAGACTCTTCGATGATCTCCGCAGCCAGCTGAACACCATTTAGGCTCTGAAGTTCCCTCTGCATCTTCTCGGCCGCCTCGCGGTACGATCCATCCGTCAGAACCTTGACCGCAGCCTTCCGAATCAACCCCTCCGATAGCCTCATGACCGGCAGTACTTCCGCAATCCCCAGCCGACCCAGCCGCGCCGCAACAGCAGGCTGATCATGCGCAATCGGAACCGCAACCATCGGCTTCCCCTCCATCAGCGTTTCAAACACCGTATTCGGTCCGGCATGGGTAATCACCAGAGATGCTCGCTTCAAGATTTCCAGTTGCGGAGCGAACTCCACCACGATTGGTTCGCCGGGCAACGGCCCGAATATGGCCGCATCGAACCTTCCTCCCAGAGAGATCACCAGCTGTGCATCGATTTCCTTGCATGCCTCCGCAATCAATTGCAGAACATCCGCACGAGAATTCCTCGTAGTCCCCAGAGACGCATAGATGAGCGGCCGGCCATCCAGCCGATCCCATGGAAAATCAATCTGTGGCCTCGCTCCTTTTCGTGCAAACGGTCCTGTATAACGAAAACGCTCAGGAAAACTGCTTCGCGGCAGATCGAGGCACTTCGCCAACTGCGTAATCTGCGCCAGCGGAGGATACTCCATGTTGATTCCAGAGACTGGCGCGAGTCTCCGGCTCGCCCTGAATCGGTTGACGATCGAGCGGATAGGGCCATGCATCTTCACCGATGAAACCTCAAGAACCTCATTCAAGAGCAGCGAATACCAGCCCCGCCGAAAACGGTATCCAGACCACGCTGGATAAGCATTCCAGCCGAAGTTATGCGGCACGGATGTCGAAATGATGAAATACGGCAGACCCAGCAACTCCGCCAGCGTCGGTCCCGTAATCGCAATCTCGTTCACGATCAGCGCATCTACGCCCGTCTCGCGAAGAGCCGGTTCTGTCTCGTTGAAGTAGCTCTCCAGGTCGTGCCTGATTCGCCCAAGGTTGAAGCGCAAAGTCGCCAGTTCCGAAAACAGTCCGCTCGCGGGCATCTCTGGCCCTTTGCCCTTGAAGCGCGATTCCTGCTTCCCGATTGTGCGAAAGTCCAACCCTGCCGCACGGATGCGCTTCTCGATCTTCGGCTTTTCGAAGAAGGTGACCTTGTGACCGCGCTCCTGAAGCTCAAGCCCCAGCGCGATCATCGGGTTCAGATGTCCTGAGCCTGTAAACGAAAGCACTCCGAAATGGCGACGCGGTCCATCAGCAACCATGAGGCGCCTCAACCCCGACCGGAATCGAAAGCTTCCGATATCCCAGATGCACCTTATCCTCTCCCAGCACATCCTCAGCAGCCTTGAGCAGTGCACTCACCGGCGCACGCAGCCAGCGGATCGATCCATCAATCTGCAAAGGCTCCAGCTCATGCTTCAATGCGCAGGGAATCCGCTCCAGCACTCTGGGCGACACGAGCTTAACCTCTCCCCCCACCATCACAAATTCGATATCGTGCATGGTGAGCTTTTGCAGCCGCGTTTCCAGAGGCTCTCCCGTGTTGCGAATCGCAATAAGGTCCGCTGCTTCCCCTTCTTTGATGGACCCCTTCCCCTCATCCAGCCTCAGCATCATCGCTGCCGTCGTTGTGGCCATGCGTAGCGCGGCTTGCGCAGGGATCCTGCAATTTCTGACGGCAAACCGGATTTCGTCCAGAAAATCACCAAGAGACGTCAACGCGGAGTCGCTGCCCAGCGCGATCCTCCCAACCCCGCCAAGCAGGGAAACGTTCGGCACAATGCCAAACAGATATTTGTTCGAAGACGGACATAGGATGATGGAGCCGCCGCGCTTCCGAATGAGCGCCACACCTTCGCTGTCAATCGCCAGACCGTGAACGAGCACTGTTTGCCGATTGAGAAGGCCTAGTCGATCCAGTTCCCAAAGCTCTTCACGCGCTCGCTGATCGGTCCCCTCCGCTGCATGAATGATGAATGCACGATTCTTCGGCGTTGCAGCATGGGCCTCTCGCAGATCTCCACCCAGCGCAACGGAGTGAGCCCAGCCAAACTCTTTAACTACGCGCACCGGGAAATCTCCCTCAAGAAGCTCAGGCCACAGTGGGTCGTGGTGACACACCGTCGTCACACCGCATAAAAGGTTGCGAATCCCGCCCCACCAGAGACGAGCCCGCTTGGGAACCCTCTTGTGCTGATCAATAAGTTCCCCTTGCCGCTCATGAATGTCATTTCCCCAATCCACGTAGTTCCGATAAGGAGGAGTCCCAAGCCGGGGAAACAGCGAAAACTGCAGATGATCATGTGCATTAATGAATCCCGGCAGCACCTGAAATCCGCTCAAGTCGATGTTTCCCGCTGCAAATCCCGGTTTAACCGACAGAGCAGATTCGTGAATGCGTGCGACGCGGCCGCCATCAACAATTACCGATGCTGTTGCGAATTCCTGGCCGTTAATCGCCCATTCGGCCCCGTGCAAGAACAGGCCGTCTCTCGCTTCCACCGCCAAAGCTTGCCTCCACCACGAGCTATCCAACCTCGACCGCGAGTCTCCGCTCGCTATCGCTTCTTCGTCACGTAAATACGGAATTTCGATGGCTCCCGGCGTCCGCGCAGCTTCGCCAATGCCGGTCGCAACGCCCATTTCCATCCATAACGTGGATAGAAAACCTGCCATTCAATCGAGAACTGTTCTGACAGCGCCTGCAGACGATGATCCGTCAGATACTCCAGGCTCTTGATCGAATCCGATGCCGTACCGTATCGGCGCAGAAATTGTTCTCGGCGTTCCGCAAGCATGGCCCGCCCGCTTTCATCCTTCGAGTACCAGGGTGTATCTGCAATCACCACCACTCCGCCAGGCTTTACACAGCGCAACGCCTCACCAAGGCTGCGACCGAAGTCTTCGGCATAGTGAAATGAAGCATTGAAAATCGCAGCATCGAACGTGTCATCCTGGAACGGCAGGCATGCAAGTTCGGCTTGAAATCGCGGGAACAGCCCTGGAATCAGCTTCTCAAAATGCCTGGCTGCTCCCAGTCCGTCGAAGTCATTTGTAAGCAAGTCAACCGCGACAGGTTGAAAACCGGCGAGCGTCAATCGATAGCTCAACCAGCCATTCCCGGCTCCCAGGTCGAGCACCATTCGTCCGTCGCCACTGCCGTCAGCCAAAACACGGCTCACCAGATGCTCAAAGCTGCGCGACCTTATCTTCCAGTGCTCCTGATTTGCTCCTGAAATGTCCTCGAACGGCAGATTCAGGTAGAACTCATCGGAAGTGCTTCCCCGTCCTTCCGCCTCCCGAACCCGTTCATAGTCGCTTACAAACCGAGCGAAGTAGGACGCGCGGTCCGGCGGTAACGCATGAACAATTCCCCGTCTCTCACGCATCGCGAGCCCGCAGAATGGACATTCCAGACTCTGCAGGTTCGCCTTGCATCGAGGGCAGCGAATACGAAGTTGCAGCCCCTTCCCTGACACCGAAAGAATCGCGGGCATTTCGATGTTTTCGGTCTCGGCAGGAACAGGCTCTGACACCTTCTCGGTCTCGTGCGCGATCGCCATCTCACCCCTCCGTCGCCGGAGCGAGCTCTGCGAGAGGCACAAACGCACCCGGCGAAAACGAAGGTTCACTTGCCGTCAATTTCAGAGCATCATCCTGTCGGGTGATAGGCTCCAGTTCCTCAACAAGCTCCCACAACTCCTCGACGTGGCTCATCGCTTCCAGCGACGTTGGCTGATGCCAGCTGTCCACCTCGGCGTGCAGCGCATCCCGAACTGCTCTGTAAAATTCCGTCGTATATGCGGCCTTGAACATGATGCACAGGTCATCGCTGTCCACCCAGTTCCGCTTTTTTCCTAACTGTTCCTGCACGCGTTCGTAAAAGACAGTTCCCGGCAATGGATAGGAAAACGAAATCCCCACATCATCGGGCCTCATCTCCCTGACAAAAGCGATAGTCTGCTGCAACTCGCTCCACGTCTCTCCCGGATATCCAAATTGCAGGAAGAAGCAGGCCCGAATACCTGCGTCCTTCAGCCAGCGCCGCGCCGAGCGGACCGAAGAAAGCTTCAGTCCCTTGTCCATCGCATTCAGAATGGCCTGCGATCCGGACTCCACCCCCATCCAGACCTCCGCGCAGCCGGCCTGCTTCAGGTGCGCGACGGTTGCCTCGCTCATCAGGTCTGCGCGCGACTGGATCTTGAAGGGAAGGGAACCATCGCGCTTGGATACTTCCTCCGCAAATTGCGCCACCCAATGCCTGTCGAGAGCGAAGACATCATCTCCAAACCAAATGTGGCCCACCCCCGCTTCCTTCAGCATGTTCATCTCTGCGGCAACATCAGCTGCAGATCGAAGATGAAACTTGTTTCCTGAGATGGGCTTCGCACACCAGTTGCAGCGAAAGGGGCAGCCGCGGCTCGAAACCATGTTGGTCGAGAAATATCCATGCGCTTCCATCCATGCCCTTCGGTACGGCCCCATATCGATAAGGTCGCGCGCCGGCAGGGGAAGGGAAGACCATGCCGGGTTCTTCGCCAGATGCTCCACGCTCCTCACAATCTTTCCTGATCCATCCCTCCTCACCAATCCCGGCAGGTCCGTAACCCGCTCTCCTTCCAGCAGAGCTCTGCATAGTCGCACGAGAGAGTGTTCCGCCTCCCCGCACAAAACATACTCAAATCCGTTTTCCAGAAACAGCTCAGGATTGTCAGTCGAGTCCGAGCCATGCACAATCGCGATCGCGCCCGCTGCGCGCGCTTCATCGGCGATCCTCCACGCCACTTCCCTCATGCGCGTCAGGCACATCTTCGACAGAAAATTGAAGTCGTCTTCGTAAATAACCACAATCTGCGGGGAATGGAGATGCAGCGCATTCAAAAACCCGCCTGAGGGGTCACTTAGCATCGAGTCGAACGCCGCGACAGAGATTTTCTCCTCGCGAAGCGCCGTAGCCGCGTACAGCATCCCAAGCGGCACGTACGGCTGCATCTTGCGCACCTGCTTCGCATCGAACGCAAGGTGATAGGAATGTGTAAGCAGTACCTGGGTCACAGCTCACCTCAATGGCTGTACATGAAGATCAGAACGGGTTGACGAGAAGTCGGCATTGAACTTGAACCGTAGCCTAGCGGTCCGGAAGACATGAGTTGTCGCAGAATTGTCAGCCCAATGTCATACCCTTGGCGGCTCGTCAGATTGCGCTTTCGGTCGCAGCAACGGCGCCGTGGTTGCGGCACCGCAACCGATTCGCAGCCGCGTTGTGCAGATCGCTTGCGGCGCTGGAGAGATGGCCAAGCTTCAATCGCTTCGTCGAGAGATACCGGGCAGAATGCGGATTGTCCGGGACATCCGCGCTCAGCCGCTTCACAATCTCGATGCCTCCAGCCCTCACGGCCGCAATCTTTTCCGGATTATTCGTCAGCAGCTGAACAGATTTCAGGCCCAGCGAACGCAGCACCTCTACTGGCAGTGCATAGTCGCGCAGATCGACCGGATGTCCCAGTTGGAGATTCGCATCGATCGTATCCAGACCTTGATCCTGTAGTTCGTACGCGCGCAGCTTCTCGGTGAGCCCAATCCCTCTTCCTTCCTGGTGCTCATACACGATCGCGCCCGAGCCATGCTTTGCAATCGACTCTAGCGCCAGATGGAGCTGGTCGTGACAGTCGCATCGAAGCGAGTGGAAAACATCGCCCGTCGTGCACTGTGAGTGAATGCGAACAATCGGCAGCGTTCGATGAAAATTGCCTAGAACCAGCGCCAGCAGAGTCTCCGGTTTCCTCGGTTCTTTCCGGTCATCGATTCCCTCGAATGCCATCAGGCGAAACTCCGCCCAGTACGTTGGAAAGCTGACTTCTGCAATCTTGTTAATCATGAGCAAGGGAGTGAGAGTCTCCAGCCTTTGAAAGATAGAGAGCTAAGTCTCAATCCAAAGCCTAGGGGCAGTCGGCTTGCTCCGTGTCCCGGCAATGTCTGGAGTTCGTCATTCAATTGTCTGAAGTTGCCGGCACATCATTCCGGCGAAACAGGTAGAGCACATGATCTCCCAGCATCGCGAGCGGCCTCGATACGACACGATCGACCGCTTCCATCGCAGCCAGCAGCCGCGGATGATCTGAAATCCATGGTTCGGCCCCGCTCGGTGGCACAGCGATACCGATCCCGAGAACCTTATCCAGCGAAAACCACGGCGCGAACACAGCCTCCAAAGCAGCCCGCCGATGATAAACAATCTCAAACTCGCGCGAGCCCAGACGAGCTTTGACAGGACCACGATGGGTTCTCCTCAGCGCCTGTTTCCACCTGAAACGCAGCAACTCGGTAATCATCTCCCCCGGGCAAACCGTTCCAAACAGCACAAGCATCGCAAGAGCGCCCGGCTTCAGCATGCGCGCAAGCCCGCGAGCCACCGGCTCCAGATCGACAACGCAATTCAGCGGCGCAAAGTTCGAGAACGCGCCGTCAAACTGCTCCTTGCCACTCAAATTCCGTTCCACTGCAAGATACTCCAGATCCTCCGCCGGAACGACCTCCGCATCGCTCCCCAGCGGGCGCAGCTTTGCCATGGCATGTTCCACCATCGACGGTGAAGCATCCGTCAGCAGCATCCGGTAACCCAATCGCGCCAGAAACAGAGCGTCCTCGCCCGTTCCTCCGCCAATCTCTAGAATCCGTCCGTTCTTTGGAAACCCCTCCACGAGCGCTGCTCGAACCGCTCTTCGCTGAGCCGCAACACTCAGCCATGCCCCAAATCGCTCGTCAAACCGCGGCGCAATTGCATCGAAAGCTGAGGCTGCAGCGCGCATCTCCATGCTCATCGCGGCCATCCGTGCAGCCTGCCCCATCGCCGTGCCTCTATCGCATACCGAAGCCCCTCGATAACGTGGAATCGCGTGCGCTCCAGAATGGTTCCCAGGTGCATGGCATATCTCCGAACCCGGGTGCTCAGGGTCTCGTTCGCGAACGGGCGTATAACCGGCGGTGGCAGCTGACCGGGCACAAGGATTTCTCGCGGCGACCGCTTTCCCGCAATCCCGCACTTCTCCAGCTCCTGCTGCAAGAGCAGGTATAGTTTTGTCCCCGGATAGCTGCCGAGCATCACACGATGTCCATACGTATGCACCCACAGACGCAAGCCCTGGGGAAGCCGGTCAACTGTCCAGCAGGCAAGTGCCTCCGGCGCGGTTTCACCCATCACGTGACTGATGAGATATACCACGAGCCCCAGTCCGAGGCATGCCCGCCGGTCTCCTTCAGCCAGCTGCCGAAGTTCGTGCCAGAAGTTGCTGTCTTTCTGGTATCTCAGCACATGTCTTCGAAACTCCAGAAAGTGGGACGCACGCGCGTACTCGCTGCACACGTTCTTGAACGTATGCAGCCCGTGTCCAAGAAACAGATCGATCGGATCAAGGACAGGCATCGTCATCCCATTCACATCGCGCCAATGCACGCGATCAAGAATCTCGCCCCTTCCACCCGCAGACGAGTGAAGCTCCACACCGTATGAATCAAAATGCTTGTAAATATCCTTCAGCGACACTCCTGGTCGCTCATTCTTCTTGAACTCCCAACTTCTTCCGCTAACTGCGTACATGCGATAACTGCTTTGCTCCAGAATGGCCCGGGCCCGACCCATGTCGTGCTCCGCGACCAGGTAATCCAGATCGAACTGCAGCCGCAGCTCAGGCTTCGGAACCGCATCCGGCCACAGTGAGATGCCCTTCAACACTGCGTACGAGATCCCCGCCCGCTGAAACTGCTTCTGGATTCCTATCGATTCCAGCAGCATCGCCTGTGTCCGCTCTGAATTGTCAATGAGATTCAAGTGCAGCCGGGTAAACACCGCCGTAGGCAGCAAATCGCACAACTTCAACTCGACGATCCGATCCACAAAATACAGCGCCAGTCCACTCAGATCCAGCCAGCGCAACAGGCCGCCCCACTCCTTGGCAGAAAGCTCAACCAGCCGAGAACAATGCTCCGGAACAGGGTCGGAGAAGAGCGACAGCACCGCAAGCCGAGTCGCTTGCTTCGGGCTAAGCGTTTGCGAGATCGATCCAACGCTCCCCATTTGTCCTGCAACTTGTGAGTCCGAACACGCGCAAGCAGCCTCCGATCCGGCGCTGAAACACCCTGCACCGGCCTCTGAAATCTGGCGCACTTCGACACGCGAACTCAATCCAGTTACCTCACCCCGTTCGCCTCGGACGTAGAAAGCCCCGGCTTGAAGGCTTCGGCAAGCCTATCGACTGCCTCAACCGTCCGTGTCATCTGCGCGTAAGCCAAATGTCACTACTTTGTTCCGTTCTCCTTCATTCAGGGTGGATCCGCACTCTTCCTAACGGCATGACAATCGTTTGACAAACAGAAGACCGCGTGAAGACACGACGATCATGGCGAATTCGCTACGGTACGAGGTGTACGGAACGCCAGGAGCGCCATAGATGAAACCCTTCTGCGAACTGTCGGCGGATTACCTCACCTCCGACATTCTTCACCATGAGATAGGTTCCAAAGGTTATGTACTTGTTCGCAATCTGCTGCCTCGTCCCGCAATCGCCAGGTTGCTCAATGACGTGACGCAGGTGCTTTCCCGTGCCGGATGGCTCAAGCCCGGCCGCGATCCGAATGAGCGAATCGCCGACCTGGCTGCTGCCTGCGGAGATCCCGATCCCGGCTTTAAGAAAACCTATCGAGAGGTCTTCAATCTCGAAAGCTTCCACACGCTTCCGCACCACCCCCGATTGAAGGCAGTGATGAAGATGATCGTGGGCGATCGAGTCCTGGTGCATCCAAAACCGATCGGGCGTCTCATCTTCCCTAAATCTGAAAGCCTCAGAGTTCACGCACATCAGGACTACCGCTTCATGAATGGCGATCCAGAGTGTTTCACCGTCTGGATCCCTCTCCACGATTGCCCTACCGAAGTCGGCCCTCTTCAGATCCTCGAAGGCTCTCATCACTTCGGCTTTCAAACTCACATCGACGAAAACCTGCATGTCCCCGAAATCCCCACTGGCTCCGAAATGGGTGACGAGTGGGCAGGCGGCGCGATCAATGCCGGCGATGTGCTTATCTTTCACAGCCTCACCGTGCATGCGGCCGCTCCCAATATCTCGGACCAGATGCGCCTCTCCCTCGATTGTCGATTTCAGGACTACAACCGCGTTATCAATCCCGCCAATCTCGCATTTGCAGGCGACTCAGGCAAGTCGTGGAGCGAAATCTACCAAGGATGGAGTTCCTCCGATCTCCAGTACTACTGGAAATCACTGCCTCTGAATCTTCAGCCTTCGCGATCCGAGATTGAACACCTCTCGCAAAAAGCCGCGTCGCCTTCGATGCGCGCTCGTTATAGCAGAATCCTCGCTCAAATCGCCTGAGCCCGTCGCAATCCTCGTCGGAGCTCCATCCAAACCGCGGTACATGACAATCGTTTGACAAACATCAGACGTTGTCGAGACACCACAGACCCCAAACATACGTAAGGTGGCAATCATGAAAACTGATCGCGTAAACAAGCTCAAACTACCTCATCGCCTCGCGCTTGCGATATCCGCCCTCGCGATGCTCTTCGCGATATGCGGTCTATCGCCAAACGCAAGCGCGCAGCAGGATCCCGCCATCATCTCCGGCGGCGTTGGCTTTCTCACCACCACCAATGGCGGAAACACCAACTACATCCCTGAAGTAAAGCCTGTAGCCGTGTTGCCTCTCGGAGATCACCTCCAGATCGAGACCCGTGCCACCGTGCTCTCCAACTTCTTCCACCGCACCGGCGATGGCTACGATCACTTCACCTTCAAGACCATGGACTACCTTCAGGCTGACGTGAAAGCCGGCTCGCATGCCACCATCGTCGCTGGTGAGTTCCTCACTCCCTTCGGCACCTACAACGAGCGCCTCACGCAGATCTGGAACCAGACCTTCCAGGATCTACCCCTCATCTATGGCATCGGCTCCATGAACACCGGCTCCGGTCTCGGTGGCATGGTGCGCGGAAATGCCTTCGCAAACGATCGCGCTTCCGTCAGCTACGCGGCTTACTACTCGGCGAACAGCACCAGTGGGTACTTCGGCGCTGAGCGCTCCAGTGGTGGTCAGGCCCAGGTCTATCTTCCTGATTCCGGTATTGAGATCGGCGCGTCCTATGGCCGCTCGCTCGGCGCAGTTCACGAGAACTTCGAAGGCATGCACCTCTGGTGGCAGCCAATCGACACCGGCTTTCGCTTCCGTTCTGAGTTCGGACACGCTCCCCATGCAAAGGGCTACTGGTTCGAAACCGACTATAGACTCCAGCAACTCGGCGGCGGCGCAGACAGCGCTCTCGGCCGGCTCGAGCCCGTGTTCAGGATGCAGCAGACATTCCGTGATGCTCCCGACAACAACGATGGTCTTCCGTTTACGAACACAAAGAGAGCTGACTTCGGTCTCGACTACCACCTGCCCCATGAGATTCGCGTTCACACCAGCTACGGGCGTCAGTTCTCGCCCGACGGCAACACGAACATCTGGGAGACCTCGCTGGTCTATCGCCTGCTCATCCCCACTTGGAAGAGCAAGCGCTAACAATTCGGTTCTTGCCGAAGACGCAACAGAGTTCGACGACCGATAACAATCACCATCTCGGCTTTTCAGATTCAAAGGAGAATCGATGAAGTCTCTCGAAACCATCACGCTCGGATTGGCTCTCTCCATTTCGGCCCTGACTGCGGCAGCGAGCATGCCCCCTGCACAATCCGACAGTCAACCCCAGACACAGACAAACTCGAAGCTGTCCCGCGCAAGTCATCCGGCCTCTCCCGATCGCGGTCAGCGCGTCTTCCAGCAGAACTGCGCGCGCTGCCACTCCGCGCCGGAGAATCTATCTCCCAGCGCGTCGGGAGCAGTCGCCAGGCACATGCGCGTGCGCGCCAACCTCAGCGAAGCCGATTTCAGAGCCTTGCTTCACTTCCTCAACCCCTAGACGCGTCGCTCAATCAGACTGCCTTCGCAATAACGAACAACAACCAAAGGAGAGTTATGCAACGGAAGTTCAAAGGGCTCGCGATCGCAGCGCTGCTTGGTGTCGTCAGTGGGTTCCCATTCGTGACACTTGCACAGTCCGCCCCTAAGCGAATCGAGATCACCGCGAGCCAGTTCTCGTTTTCACCCGGCGAAATCACCCTGAAGAAGGGCCAGCCCGTCCTCCTTGTCATCAAGAGCCAGGACGTTGCCCACGGCCTCCGCGTCCGCGAATTGAATTTAGCTGTCAAAGTCAGTGAGCATGGCACAGCCCAGGCCCAGTTCACCCCGCAAAAGACCGGTGACTTCGTTGGCCACTGTTACGTCTTCTGCGGCAGGGGACACGGTTCCATGGTTCTAACTTTTCACGTGGTGGATTGACGTGCGTAGCCCTGCCCCCCATTTTCTTGTCTTGCTTGTGGTCGCGCTTGCCGGATGCAAGGCAAAATCGCCCGGCAAGCTCGAGACTCGGACCATGACCTTCGTGAAGCACCACGTCTTCATCGGCAACAAGAACCAGAAGAATCCGCTTCCAAACAATGCCGACACCCTCGCCGATGGCAAAGAAGCCTTTTCGCACTATTGCGTAGCCTGTCACGGCAACGACGGCCAGAACACCGGCGTTCCCTTCGTCGATCACATTTCACCGCCCATCCCATCTCTCGCCTCAACTGAGGTTCAGAGCTACACCGACGGTCAGTTGAAAACGATCCTCGATTACGGAATTCAGCCCTCGGGAATGCCCGGTTCCAAAGGCGTCCTGTCCGACGACGAACTCTGGTCCATCGTCGTCTATCTCCGCCATCTTCCACCCGCCGGCAGTCAGGGCATTCCAGAAATGTATACACACTGACGAACCAGGCAGGACCTTCCCATGACAGCGCACCTCGATACCGGAATGTCCGAAGCTGCTAGCAAAGAGACCAGCACCCTGGCCTTCGCCATCGGCTTCTTCTTCGCGTTCCGCGCCTTCATCATGGTTCTCTCAGTTCGCATACTCGGCACCGACCCCCAGACCGGAACCGCAATCAGTCTCATCATCGACGGTCTGCTTCTCCTCATAGTTGCCTTCAGCTGTCTCGGCCAGAACATCCGCCCATTCAGACAAATGCTTAAGGGTGCGAGCATGCGCTGGGCCTTGCTCTACCTCGTCTTTTCCTGCCTCAGTCTTCTCTGGAGTGAGTCCTCATCCCTCCCCATTGCCGTTGCCTACTGGCTCGGAATGGCAGCCGACTTCATCGCCGTCGCCTTGCTGCTCAGCGCCCGACCAGTTCCGGCCGCCATCCCTGAATTGATGAAAGGCTTTATCTGGGGCGCCTGCCTCGGTGCGGTTGTTGCGTGGCTTCTACCCGCGCAATCCGATCTCCGTCTCGGCGACGAAGAGCTTCTCGGCCCAAATAACATCGCCTACCCTCTCGCCATTGCATTCCTCTTCGCCCAATTCCTCGTCCGCAATCGCCTGGGCAAATTCACTCCCCACGCATTCTTCCTCGGCCTCTCGGTCCTCCGCAGCTTGAGCAAAACTACAATCCTCGCGCTTCTTGGCGCCGAGCTCTTGCTGCTCATAGCCGATCGCTCCATGAGGCGCAGAACCAAGATCTATCTCATGCTCTGTGCAGGTCTGGCGTTCGCGGCCTTCTCAGCCTTGCTGATTTCGTATTGGGAAATCTACTCCAACCTCGGCAATCAATCCGAGACGCTCTCCGGCCGCCTCGGCATCTGGGCATACTTCCTCGTCGAAGGAGCTCAGAAGCCATGGTTCGGGCATGGCTTCAATTCCGTCTGGGGCATCGTCCCTCCCTTCGGCCCCGACAAGTTCGAAGCCGCTCACGCTCACAACGAGCTCATCCAGCAGTTCTACGCATATGGCGCCATAGGCGTCTGCATCTTCGTTGGCTACTACTGGAGTCTTTACAGGCAGGCCCGCAAGCTCCCCTCCGCTCCGATGCGGGTCTTCCTCTTCGCTTTTCTGCTCTTCTTTCTTATCCGCGGCTTCGCCGACACGGAGCGATTCGATCTCTCCCTGCCGATGTGGGCCGGCCTTCTCTTAAGTGAGTTGATTGAGCATCAACGGAACGCGTACCCGCAAACGGAAGAGGTGTCAGCCCCTGAACCATGGACTATCAACCCGGCAATCGAAGAGAATCCCGGTTTCGTTTAGATAGTGGCCTCAGGCGGCGTCCGGCCCACCGGCCCCAAATGTCATTGGATTGTAATTTCCCCTCCTTTTTGAGTCCGAAATCGATTTGCATTGATCAAAATGTCTACAAAGGTCTTGAATACTATGCAGGAACTTGAGTTGGTAGCCGAACCACAGGCCGAAGTTGCGCCCTCCCCCAGCCTTGGCACGATCCTCATCGT
>Ga0068852_100000044_pt1 | contig 89653 bp, 92 predicted proteins | sample KBSCornC22_FD_66594 | JGI IMG/M metagenome (GOLD analysis project Ga0068852, IMG submission 66594) | Corn rhizosphere microbial communities from Kellogg Biological Station, Michigan, USA - KBS Corn C2-2 | ecosystem: Host-associated > Plants > Roots > Rhizosphere > Soil ... | reverse complement strand
TGACGAACTTTAGCCAGGCGATGAGTGCTGCAAATGCCGCTGCAAATCGTCCTTGGACAGTCGGTATTAATGCCGTCGTTCGTGCGTCATCTATGGCTGCCGTTAATGGGCTTGGTCGGCCTACATGGACTGGTGCGGGTTCTGATGACGTAAACATTGCATGGCGAGTTGGCGGTGCCCGCCGAGGTACTCCAGTAGTGTCGCCCGACTCTAGTACTGGTTACTATCAGCCGCAAGGACTTATGGACGTAAAGGGTCATCGTATTGTTGTTCCTATTCCTGGTATGTCGGTAGACAGTTCCGCAGATAGGCTTATACCTCAGTATCTTATGGGTCGTCACTTCGGAGCAGCATGGGATTCACGCGTTAGTCAGGGCACAAGTTTTTCAGACGGACCTGGTGGGTATCGTGATAGGACGGCTGATGCCGATATCATGAAGAAGGTTAAGCGAGAGAAAGTCAACGATGATTTCTATGACCGTATCGAAACCAATATTTCAGGTGAGTTGCAGCATGCGAATGAAGAGGTCGCGCGCAAGATTCTTGCTATCTTCTTTGCGGGAACTCCAAATGCGTATACTATTACTGGTAATATTGGTGATGGATCAACTAAATTTGAACTTACTGATGCAGGCCGCGAGTTTATTAAACGAAGCGTTCAGAGGGAGGTCAATGGATCTCGTGGTGCAGGTTATGGTGCGCGTAAGATGAGGCAACTATATGGCCAAAAACGCGGCGGTAGGCGTTCGGTGGCTCGGGAATCGCCGTTTGTGGCACCGCTGGAATAACAGGTTAGTAATAAATAGGAGGCAATATGAATAAAGATGAACTACTACAGTTACGCGAACAGATCGTTGGTAAAACTCGCCAGCTTGCACTTGATGATGACAATACTGATCCAGTAAGCCGTCTAGAAGTACTTATGGGGCTTATACGTTCAGGGGACACTTCAAAAGAAGTGATGCAACAGGCTTCTGAAATTGCCGAGCAGCTTCCTGAAGATGGTAGGCTTGATGCATACCTCGATCTCATTTATGAGATCGATGCTCGGCTTGGTGATGAGCAGGCGTCTGGTTCTGATACGTCTGCTCAAGGTGGGGCGAACCCTACTGCGTAAGGTGGTATAATTGGGGCAAGAAGGAGAATGACAAATGTTCCAGTTAGACGATAATTTTCTGCAAGAAGTAGGTCTTGGTGATCTTCCAGAAGACCAAAAGAAGCTTTTTCTTGGTCACTTTAGGGAACAACTTGAATTACGCGTAGGCACCCAGCTGTCTGAAGGGTTGAGTGATGCACAGCTTCAGGAATTTGAGAGTTTTCTTGATCGCAAGGACGAGGTCATTAACGCCTGGCTTGCAGCGAACGCTCCGGCATATGAGCAAGATTCTATTTACCAGCAGCTTACATCGAGCGCACCAGAGAACGTCCCACGGAATGCAGTGCTAGCGGAATATGCATCTTTGAAGTGGTTGAGTCTCAACCGCCCCGACTATAAAGATGTTGTGTCGCGCACTATGAATGAATTGAAAGGCGAGATTATCACTAATCGTGATGCAATTCTTGGCACGGTCTAGAGGGAATAGCCGCGCAGGAATTCGGCAGCGCTTATTGTTTTGCCACTTGGCGCAATAAGTTCATCAATAGACAAAAATGCACCGTTCGCACACATAAGGTCGAGCGGTGTTTTTTGTGTCATTACACCATGGGCTTTTGTAATGATAATAGTATGATTACCAATTGTGACGCGTGTCCGTGGATAGCCGAGGTAGCCCCTTACGCGAGCCTCTGCTTCACCGGGGGTGAGTGTTGTAAGATCAAGGTCACCATCTTCCTTAGAAAGAAGTGCGCAGTATGTTGCATTATTGTCGTCCTGTGGCATGGGCTGCAGCTCGCCGGATACAATAGCAGGAAGCTTGCTAATAAGTAAATGGGTACCAAGCGTAAATAGGGTGTTGTATAACTCCGGCTTGGTTTCGGTGAAATCAAGTGCATAGGGGACTTGCTGGTAAATCGGTCCAGCGTCCATCGCGCTTATAAGGCGCATAATCGTTACACCTGTTTTATTGTCGCGGTTAACGATTGCTGATTCAATCGGGGATGGTCCGCGGTACTTTGGTAGTAGCGACGGATGTACATTGATGATGCCAGGGGTGAAAAGCTCAAGTGTCTTTTTTGGGATAATTTTGCCGTAACTTACAAGAACACCAATAGGGTTATCGAGTTTTTTGATGTCTTCGGTAATTTCTTTGAGGCGGGTTGGCTGCCAGACAGCGATACTATGCGCATCGGCGTATACTTTTACCGCTGGTGGAGTAAGTTTTTTACCACGGCCTTTTGCGGCATCAGGTTTCGTAACAACAGCGGCAATAGGTAGACCCGCGTCGACAAGTCCGCGAAGTGCAATTAGGCTGTGTTCTTCGGTACCAAAAAAGACAATTGGCTGGTTAATCCCAGAGCTTAGGGTTGTCTTTGACATGTGTGTCGTAATCGAGCGGATCCAGCTCGCCTTTCGTGTTAAGTGTGTAGAATGCGTCGTGCTGATCGCGAATGTGGTCAACAAATACGATGCCGTTTGTGTGGTCAATTTCATGCTGTAATACACGCGCGAGGAAACCTTCAGCTTTAATGCGCACTTCATTGCCATTTATATCCATAGCTTTGATGCGTACTTTGCTATAGCGGGGCACTTTGCCATAGAAACCGTCGACGCTAAGGCAGCCTTCATAATCTGTAATCATTGGGCCTTCACCCTTTACGATCTCGGGATTAATAAGCGGGATAAATTCGCGGACGGCCTTATCGTCGAAGTCGCTACGAACAATAACGATGCGTTCGAGCTTGTCAATTTGCACAGCTGCGAGCGCAGCGCTGATTTCGTGTGGGCGCGAGTCCTCCCAGTCAAGACTCGCACTAGTCATGTTGTCGATGATTTTACGAATGTCATCTGTAACTACGTGTATTCGTGTTGATTTTTGCCGTAGATGCGGGTTAGGCAGGATGATGATAGATTCTTTTTTCATTGCTCTAATTATATATGAAAAAGCAACATAAGAACAGAGGTAGATTAGAGTAGATTCATTGGATCTATATCGTATTGCCAATATTGCCCGGGAACTTCACCGATAATTGCCAGCAGCTGCGCCCGCTTTGTCGACTTGATGGTTATTTGCCAACGATATGTATCGCGTTGTCGTTCGTAAAAGGCGGGGGTGGGGCCAAGAACTGATATATTGGGATATCGACTGCGTATAAGATCTGCGAGTGCTTTGCTATTACGAATTGCGGCAGCTTCAGTTTTGTAGGTGCAGGTTAGTTTCAGCAGGTAGGTAAATGGTGGGAAGTTACTTCGTTTACGCAATGCGAGAGTTTCCTGGTAGAACATTTCGTAGTTTTGCTCGATGCCGTATTGGACGGCCGGATTAGTTGGTTGGTAACTTTGGATAATGACGTTTGCCCTGCGCGAAGATCTGCCAACTCGGCCAATGACCTGAGCGAGTAACTGAAATGCTCGTTCACTTGATGAGTAGTCGGGAAGGCTTAGTCCGGCGTCTGCTTGAATGACGCCAACGGTACTAAGTTTTGGTAGGTCAAGGCCTTTGGCTACAACCTGAGTACCAATAATAATCTTAACTTCGCCGCTGTAGAGCGCCTGGTATTGATGCTCTATTGTCTCTGTGGCTTCAGTGTCACCGTCGAAGCGCATAATATTTTTGTTCGGGAAGAGACGACGAATCTCAGACTCAACAAGTTTTGTGCCGATGCCTTTATGGATGATGTTGGTTTCGTGGCAGGCTGGACATGATGTCGGTACTTTTTCAGTATATGCGCATATATGACAACGGAGTTCGTGCGCATCGCCGTGAAGGGTAAGTGGGATAAAACAGCGCGGGCAAGTGGCCGACCAGCCGCAGTTTTCACAAAGTGTTGTACTGGCGCTACCGCGGCGGTTGTGAAAGATAAGCACCTGCTCATTTGCATCGAGACTTGCTTGCATCTTAGAGAGCAGTTCATCCGATAAAAACCGATGCTGCACGAAAGCATCTCGTTTTGTCATGTCGATAAGAGCGACCTTCGGGGCTATAGCATCGGCTCGTGCTCGCTCGGGGAGCTCTATGATCGGCCGGTTGTTTTCTTTCGCTAGGAAATATTCGCTGATAAGTGGTGTTGCCGTACCTTGAACGACGATACCAGCGTGGATTTTTGCTAGTACCCCAGCAACACGGAGCGCTGAGTAGCGAGGAGATTGATCCTGTTTGTAGCTTGGCTCATGCGCTTCATCAATAATGATCGTACCTATAGACTTTAGCGGCAGAAAGAGCGCTGAGCGCGGCCCGATGATGACCTGAGGTGTTATAGTACCCGCTACGGCAAGCCAGGCTGTGTGGCGCTCGGCTTCTGTTTGTTTAGAGTGGGCGAGAACGACATCTGGGAAGTGTTGTTGAAATTCTGCAACGAGCTGTGAGGTAAGTGCGATTTCTGGAACGAGAACGATGACAGATTTACCTTGATTGAGCATCTGCTTTGCATATTCTATGTATACGGCTGTTTTACCACTACCCGTCACTCCATGAAGAATCACTGTTCCGGCATTGGTGTTGTTTAGCATATCGAGGGCGGCCTGTTGTGTTTCATTGAGTAAAAAATGTGTTCTATCTCGCTTGTGCACGAATTTCTCTCTCTGTTTAAGCCTGCGTTTTTTTGTTAGTCCGCGGGGTAGTATTGTCTGAAATACCGTAGCTAGATGTGCGTGATAGTAGCTACTCATCCACTCGGCGACTTGCACTAATTGTATTGGCAACGTCGGGATGTCAAGCGGCGCGGAAACCTCTTTTGTTGTGTAGGCAGGACGTGCTACTTCTTTTATAACAATCCCGAGGAGTGTCTGTTTGCCCACGGGCATCATTACGAACGACCCTATTATGAGTGGAGTGTTACTTGAATATGTAAAAGTATTCGCATTTGCGCGAATGATCTTTGTCGGAGCGATCTCATAATACCTCATCGCATTCTATTATACCGTGAGACGCATATAACCGCTTGCAGATAAGGCTAGAACACTGGTAGTATAGGCATATGTATTTTGAGAGCCGGGCCCAAGCGGGCCAATTACTTGCCGAACAGCTGATAGATAAATATCGATACGAAAACTGCGCAGTCGTTGCTCTTAGTGATGGGGGCGTATTAGTGGGCGAGGAAATCGCGGCGCAACTTCACTGTATCTTGACCATGCTTGTCACAGAGGGGATTGAAGTGCCGGGCGAGAGTACGATGTTTGGTGCAGTATCTCAGGGCGGTAATTTTACGTACAACAATGAATTTTCTACGGGAGAAATCGAAGAATATACGAGCGAATTCCATGGTTATCTTGATGATCAGAGGCGCCAGGCGTTCAGCCGCATTAATCGACTACTTGGAGATGGCGGTATCATTACTTCGGACATGTTACGCGAGCGCGTCGTGATTTTGGTGTCTGACGGGCTTGCTGATGGTGCAATGATTAGTGTAGCAATCGATTTTCTGAAACCAATTCGTATCAGCAAACTTGTAGTAGTATCGCCCCTTGCAACCATTCCCGTGGTAGATCAATTACATGTGAGTGCTGATGAGGTGCATATCCTTGATGTAAAAGAAAACTTCATGGGAGTTGATCACTATTATGAGGATAACGCAATCCCGTCACATGAAGAAGTTATTGCTAAAATTAACGAAAATATCCTTAACTGGCAGTAGATCTACATACGCTGAGGCTTGCAAAGACGCCTGTAGGAATGTAGAATAAAAAGCAACAATAGTAAGGGAATGAACTGAAAGGTTACAGTGCTAGACACTTTTATCACATCAAGAGTGCGACGTAAAATTGTTGTTGTATACGCCAAGTATCCTGATTTTCATACCCATGTTCGCGGCCTTGCTAAACTTATCAAGGAGGACCCAGGCAATATTCAGCGGGAGTTGAAGCGACTTGAAAAAGTGGGTTTTTTGCTGGGTGAAAAGCAGGGTAATACTAAGATTTACTCTACTAACAAGCAGTTTCCGATTTTCAAAGAACTCCAGAGTATTGTGATTAAATCGCAGCAGCAGTCAAATGGAAGTCGTCCACGACGTACGACAACCGACATTCAGTCGTAATGACAATTTTTGAACAGATTCTAAAGGCTCGCGGTCTCGATAACGAGGCGGCGAAGTTATTTTTTGAGCCTGATTATCAAATGCGCCATGATCCTTTTTTATTGCCTGATATGGGAGCGGCAGTTTCGCGCCTTGTTGAGGCTCGTGAGCGGCAAGAGCATATTACCATTTATGGCGACTACGATATTGATGGGCTGACGGCAACTACAGTGTTGCTCGATGCGTTTAGCAGTTTTGATTTTCGTTTTGTCGATGCGTTCATTCCGAATCGTTTTCGGGAAGGTTACGGTATGACCGAACAGGCCGTCGAGGAAATTGCAGCAACGGGTGCAACACTGATTGTCACGGTGGACTGTGGCAGTTTGAGCGAGGGGCCGATTATGCGTGCTAAAGAATTGGGAGTGGATGTAATCGTTACGGATCATCATAATGTTGCACCAGTTCAGCCGCCTGCTGTTGCGGTGATTAATCCCAAGCGATTGTTGCAAGATTATCCTGATCGGTATGAGAAATTTCGTCTTGTTGAACAGGTAGACGGTGAGTCGCTCTATCCATTTCTGGATTTGCCTGGTGTCGGTGTTGCTTTTAAATTAGTGCAGGCCTTGCAAACCCAGCTTGATGGGCTTGAAATAGGACAAGAGAAGTGGTTGCTTGATCTTGTGGCGCTTGGTACGGTGTGTGATGTTGTGACGCTTGTCGATGAGAACCGGCTACATGTTTATTGGGGCCTTAAGGTTCTCGCTAAAACACGTCGTCCAGGGCTCAAAGCTCTTATGGGGGTTGCCGGCGCTGAGCCATCCCATTTAACGGCACGTACACTTGGATTTGGGCTGGGGCCGCGAATGAATGCGGCTGGCCGACTGGAGACGGCAAAATACGCGCAGGATATGCTACTCGCAACAGATGGTATGATCGCACTTGAATTAGCACAGAAACTTGATGAATTTAATGTTGCACGGCGCAAAGCACAAGATATTATCTACAAAGCTGCACTCGAACAGGCGGAGCAATATCAGGAAGATTCAGTGCTTGTGCTTAGCCATGCTGAGTGGAGTCATGGAATTATCGGTATTGTTGCTGCTAAGATTCTGGAGCGCTATAAAAAACCGACATATGTATTCCAGGAGCTGGGTGATGAGAGCAAGGGGAGTGCTCGTAGCTATGGCGACTTTAGTGTTGCCGACGCCATTCGCGCGAGTGACGATATCATTACGAAAGGCGGGGGGCATAAATTGGCGGCTGGTGTAACGTTGCCAACGCAAAATATTGATGCGTTTAGGCAGCGTGTAAATGAATATTTTGTGTCGCTCAATCTACCGCCCCAGATCTCGCTCCTTTTACCTTCTGCTGACGTAACGGCAGACGATTTTAGCGAGGCGACCGAAGAACTAGTTACCGAGCTTTCGCGCCTTGAGCCGTATGGCAGCGGCAATCCTGAGCCAATCATATGCTTTGAAAACGTAACAGTGATGGATGTGCGTCGCATGGGAAGTGAATCGCAGCATGTAAAACTTAGTTTGCAAGATACTAATGATAAAAAACTTGATGTTGTGGCGTTTTCTGCACCCGAGGAATGGTTCGCGGAGGTTGGCCGGCAAGTAAGTGTATGGGTGGAGCTTTCCCTTAATGAATGGCGTGGTGTGCGTTCGGTGCAGGGCCGATTGTTACATCTCGTTTATCTTCCAGAGCTGTAAACTAAGGTAAATAGTTGCAAAACAGCTTTTCATCTGTTACAATAGCATCGATATGGTACAAGTTACACGTAAAGATGAACGAGAGGCGAACGAAAACATTATTCGTCGCTTCAACCGCAAGGTTCTACAGAGCGGTGTGCTCGCAGAGGCTAAGGCTTCTATGCGATTCAGTAAGCCACTTTCTAAGACTGAGCGACGTGCTAAGGCGATTATCCGCCGCGAGCGTAAAGCAGATAAGCTAGCCAAAATGCGGCTAGGCATTCGCTAGGAGCCCGTGTGGTAGCGCTGAAAGAGCGTATTACAAACGAAATGAAAGCCGCCCTTTTGAGCGGCGATCGTTTTGTTGGCGAGACCTTACGAAACCTCAAAGCAGCAATCTTGAATGAAGAAGTTGCAAGCGGTAGACGCGCAGAAGGTCTTGGTGATGCTGAGGTCGAAAAGGTTATCGCGAAAGAAGTGAAAAAACGCTTCGAAAGCGCGAAGATTTATCGTGACAACAATCGCCCAGAGCTTGCTGAGCCTGAGGAAAAAGAAGCAGAGATCCTTAGGAAATACTTACCTCAGCAGTTAGATGAAACAGAGCTCCGCACTATTATTGAGCAAAAAGTTGCCGAACTTGGCGTGAGTGGTGCTTCTGCTATTGGGCAAGTTATTGGTGGGGTAAAGGCGCTGGTCGGCAATACTGCTGATGGCGCAACGATTGCGCGTATTGTTAAAGAAACACTTAATAAGTAGCAAGAGGGGACGATAGGTATGATTCTTTTGTTCGGTCCTACTGGTGCAGGTAAAAGCATGCAGGGACAAATGCTGGCCGTCCGCAAGGGATGGAAATGGCTTTCAACGGGAGAGATGCTCCGCCAGAGTGATGACCCAAAGGTGATTGAGACGCTAAAATCTGGAGAACTTGTTAGCGACGAGCTAACCTACCAGGTGTTCGAGGCGGCTATTCAGGATGCTCGTAGTAAAAATTATGGCAATATTATCATCGACGGCTTCCCTCGTACAAAAGAGCAGGCGGCGTGGCTTGATAACTACATGAGCAAAATGGGCCAGAAGATTGATGCCGTGATTGTACTTGAAGTGCCCGAAGCTGAAATTATGACACGTCTTGAGAAGCGTAAGCGTATGGAGGATACTCCTGAGACTATCGCTCGACGTATGACGATCTATCGACAAAAAATGTACCCAGTGCTTGGCATTTTTGCTGAAGCAGGCGTAAAGATTGTGCACCTTGATGGTACGGGCACTGCGGGTGAAGTCCACGACCGAATCTTTGATGAGGTTGAGCGAACGTGGCAGGATTAATTACAGGGCTAAAAACTCCTGAACAAATTGACGCGATGCGCCAAGGGGGCGCAATCTTAGCTCGTATCTTTGATGATATTCGCGCATATGTAAAGCCGGGCATCACCGAAAAGGATGTCGATACGTTTGTTGCGGGTAAGATTACTGAATATGGTGCAACTGCAACTTACAAAACAAGTGAAGTAAATTTTCCAGGTGTTATTTGTATTAGTACAAACGATGAGATTGTTCACGGTGTACCGACCGATTACACATTCCGCTCGGGCGATATCGCTAGTTTTGACCTTGTGATTACCTACAAGCAAATGAAGACAGATGCAGCATTTACGATGGTTGTAGGTGAAGAAGCAGTTGGTGCAATTAAACATCTTATTAATGCAACTGAGCGAAGCTTATATGCTGGCATCGATGCAGTAAAAGGTCCTGTTTACACTGGGGATATTGGTGCTGCCATTGAGCAAGTACTCAACAAGGCGAAGCTTGGAATTATTCGAGATTTAGTCGGTCATGGGGTAGGTTTAAAGATGCATATGCCTCCAGACGTGCCAAACTATGGGCGCAAAGGAACTGGCGTATTGCTAAACCCTGGTGAAACAATTGCAATTGAGCCGATGGCAACACTTGGTGGCGAAAAAATTGTTACACTTGATGACGACTGGACAATCGCAACTCGTGATGGTAGTCTGGCGGCACATTTTGAACACACAATTCTTATTACACAAGACGGCGCAGAGATTTTAACGCAACGCTAAAGTGTTCGTAGACCTGTATCATTATCTTGCTTATGCTATAATACGGCTATATGCAGGAACAACCTCGATATGCAGTCGGTATTGATGTCGGTACAACGATGATTCGTTGTGTAGTGGGCCATGTTGATCCGGCGACCGGCACCCCTACTATTGTGGGGGTCGGACAGGCGCCAAACTCAGGTATGCGCAAAGGAACAGTTGTTAACCTTAATGGCCCAGCCCATGCAATTGATCAGGCATTGGGTGAGGCAGAGCGCATGAGCGGCTATGAGGTGAATAGCGCTACGATTAGCGTGAATGGTGCTCATATCTTGAGTACACGTGCTGATGGTATGATTGCTGTTGGTACAGCTGATAAAGAAATCAATGAAGATGACCTTCGTCGTCTTGAAGATGTCGCGACAACTGGTAAGGTACCGGCAAACCGCGAGGTACTTGAAGTTGTACCATTTAGTTATACGCTTGATGGCCAAGGCAACATTAAAGATCCAATTGGCATGTCTGGCACACGTCTTGAGATTAATGCGAATGTTGTCTCGGCTATGACGCCATATGTTAAGAATCTTGAGAAGGCTAGTGAGATGGCGACAGTTGCTCCAAATGCGACGGTACCGTCTGTAGTTGCAGCCGCAAAGGCTGTATTGACAGAACAACAAATCGAGAGTGGTGTCGCTGTGATTGATTTCGGGGGCTCTACTACCGGCGTGTCGGTCTTTGAAGAAGGTGATTTGCAATATGTTGGCGTTGTTCCAATGGGCGGTGTGAATATTACTAATGACCTTGCAATTGGTCTAAAGACAGATCCTGAAATTGCTGAACAAGTTAAACTGCAACATGGTATTGCATCTGGGGGTCGAGAAAATAAGCTGGTCAGCATTAAACAAGAAAAGGAGATCCTTTCGTTTAACTCTGAAGATATCGATGAAATTATCGGTGCGCGTCTTGAAGAAATTTTTGAGCTTATTAATAAAGAACTCAAAAAAGCAGGTCGTGCAGGCCAGTTGCCAAGTGGAGTTGTCTTGGTCGGCGGTACTGCCAACTTGAAGGGTATTGCCGAAAGCGCCAAAGAGCACCTTGGCGTTGCGGCGCGTATTGGCAAATCAAGTGGTTTTGGTGGCGTTGCTGATAGTATTGATAAACCAGAGTATGCTACTGTTGTTGGCTTAATGCTTGTTGACGCCGAGGCGTCACGCGAACGAACACAAAAAAGTCATAGCGGACCAAACGGTACTTCGCTTAAAAATGCAGGCGGATTCATTCAGGGCATCTTCTCGCGCTTCAAAATGTAAGGGCCTGTCATTCATGAACAACAATGGTATACTAGAACAAGATAGTTATCCAGAGTGAATAAAGGGGAGTATAGGAATCCATGCCGGAAGTAAAACCAAGTGAAATCCAAACATTTGCCAGCATAAAAGTTGTTGGTGTTGGTGGTGCAGGCGGTTCAGCAGTCAACCGCATGAAAGACGCTGGATTAGTCGGTGTTCAGTTTATTGCAATGAACACTGATGCGCAGGCGCTCCATAATTCAAAAGCAGACATTAAGATCCATCTTGGCCACAACACGACGAATGGTCTTGGTGCTGGTGCTGATCCATCTGTTGGTGAAGCTGCAGCGCGTGAATCAATCGATGAGATTCGAGATGCACTTGAGGGTGCTGATATGGTTTTTGTTACCATTGGTGCCGGTGGTGGTACTGGATCGGGTGCAGGCCATGTCGTGGCTGAAATTGCTCGCGATCTCGGTATACTTTGTGTCGGTGTTGCAACAAAACCGTTTAGCTTTGAAGGTGAGAAGCGCCGCACGAATGCTGAGTGGGCGATTGCACAACTTGGACGCCAAGTTGATACACTCATTACTATCCCTAACGATCGTTTACTACAGACAATCGATCGCCGTACTCCGTTACTAGAGACCTTTAAGATTGCTGATGATGTACTTCGCCAAGGTGTACAAGGGATTTCTGAGCTTATTACTGAGCATGGACTTATCAACCTTGACTTCGCTGATGTGAAAGCAATTATGAGTAACGCTGGCAGCGCATTAATGGGTATTGGCCGCGCCAGTGGTGATAACCGCGCCGCTGAGGCTGCACAGCAAGCTATCGAGTCTCCGCTTATTGAGGTCTCAATAGATGGCGCGAAGGGCGTACTCTTCAACGTAACTGGTGGCTACGACATGAGTATGAGTGAAATTCAGGAAGCTGCTGAGATTATCACGAGTGCCGTGAGTCCAGATGCCAATATTATTTTCGGTGCAACGCTTAAACCTGATCTTGAAGATGAACTTATTATCACTGTTATCGCAACGGGTTTTGATAGTGCATTCTTTGAGCAACAGGCTGCCGAGCTCGAGCGCCCTGGTGCGCTTGTAGCAACACCGACACCTGCTGAGAATATTGATAAAGCCGTTAGCGACATCGATATGGAGCTTAATCGCTCCGATGGCGCTGAACAATTTGCTGCCGAGCCAACAGAGAACATTTGGAACCACCCTACCGAAGAGGATGACGATGACACGCCTGCGTTCCTTCGTCGCCGCAAGAAAAAACAATCAGACGAGTCCTAGAAAGGTGACAACGTATGGCGCATAACTACAAAATCGGTGATAGCCGCGTTTTGGAGTCTCGCGAATCTGCTGATGGTATTACTATCCGCCGCCGCCGCGAGACAATGGATGGCAAGCACCGTTTTACAACGTACGAGCGCATCGAGCACCCAAATCTTGCAGTCATTAAGAAAGATGGTACACGGGAGCTTTTTGACCGCGAGAAACTTGCCAACGCAATTCGTCGTTCGGTTGGGAAATTCTTTAAATCAGAGGTGGAAGTAGAGGAAATCATCAATAAAGTTGAGGAGCGACTCTACGAACTTGGCGAGAGCGAAGTTGATTCTATGGCGGTCGGTGACTACGTACTTGATGAATTGGCTGCAAAAAATGAAGTTGCTTATGTGCGCTTTGCAAGCGTATTCCACAAATTCAAAACGCTTGATGATTTTGTACGAATACTTGAGCAGCGCAAGAAGGGTGTATAAGTATGCGTGTCGTAGTCATTACCAAAGAAGATACCGATTACGCACAGACTGTCGATACGTTTATAGCGGACTTTGAGCGCCAAACTGGTCGCACCCTCGAAGTTCTTGACCCAGATTCATTAGATGGTAGCTCATTCTGCCGCACCTATGATATTGTTGAATATCCAAGTATTATTGCGCTTGGCAATGATGGACAGATGCAGAATGTGTGGGCGGGCGCGATGCTCCCAACGATAAGTGAGGTAAGTTACTATGCTACGCAAGATTAAAGACTATTTTACCCATGAAGATCGGAAAATCCGTGATAATCGCTGGATTTTCCTTAGTATGCTCATTGGGGCAATCTGTAGTTTGATTGCTTCTTTTGTGCTTTCTAACGAAGCAATCGCTCTCGCTAAAGATCCGAACGCGATTCTTTCTTGTAGTATTAATATTATTCTAAACTGTGCAAAAGTAGGGCTTAGTCCTTCGGCAAGTTTGTTCGGTTTCCCGAATAGTTTCCTTGGCATGATGGCTGAGCCAGTAGTGATTACTGTAGCTGTTGCTGGCCTTGCAGGAGTAAAATTTCCTCGCGCATTTATGTTTGTGGCACAGATCTTTTACACTGCTGGCTTAGTATTTGCATACTGGTTGCTTGGTCAGAGCTACTTTGTTATTGGCGCGCTTTGCCCCTGGTGCTTGCTTGTTACGGCAACTACTACCTTCGTTTGGTTTGCCATTACACGCTACAATATTCGTGAACATAATCTTTATCTTACAAAGGAAGCGTCTGAACGGGCGCATCGTTTTATCGAGCGTGACTACGACAAAGTGGTTCTTTTCTCAATTATCGTACTGATTGTGGTAGCGATCATTGCAAAGTACGGTACAGCATTGTTTGCATAAATAGTGCTGTTTGTATTACAATAACTGTAAACGTTTGAGCGGTTATCAGCCGCGAGTTCTGGAAAGAACGAGCTCTGCCTTTGGTGGCTCAAGTAGAATCCAGCGTGTACACGGCGAAACAGTGACAATAAAGTGCGATAAGGAGTTATCCCTTTTCGAAACTGGATGGTACCGTCCGATTTATCGGATTCCAGTAGCGAGAAGGGATTTTTATTTTGAAGAGGATTATGACTGAGCAGCCACAATTTATCATTACAGAACTGACTGCAGCTACGATTGACGATTGCAATCGTATGCGCTTGCAATCGTGGCTTGATACTTATGTGAATGATGAAGCTGGTGTGACCCGGGAATGGATAGAAGCACGAAACGCCGACCAGATGTCGGATGAGAAGCGCGCTAGACGTCTTGAGCGACTTGATAGCTCGAAGACTGCTGGGTGGGTGGCATTCGACTTGGATAGCCGAGTGATTGGCATGGCTACGCCATATGTAGATGACGAAGGTCGCCAGCATGTTGGCTCGCTCTATACGGATAAGAATTGGCACGGTAAAGGTGTTGGTGGAGCTCTCATGCAGAAGATTGTCAACTGGAGTAACCCAAAGAAGCCGATTGAGCTAGGGGTAGTTACTTACAATGAACGTGCGAAGGCATTTTACCGAAAATGGGGATTTGAGGAAATACCAGGTTCAGAGACATTGTTTGATAATACGATTCCAGAAATAATGATGATAAGAAAAGGAGATAGGCAATGAAGTTTCAACACGGTACACGACGTCGCGCACTCGAATACGAAAAGGATTGGGTGAAGCGCTGGAAGCTAGAGAGTACGTTTGAAAAATCAGTTGAGAACCGTCCAGCGGGCGACGCATATGTGTTTTATGATGGGCCTCCATTTATTTCTGGTGTGCCACATCACGGCACACTTCTTAGTAGTATCGTAAAAGACGCCGTACCACGCTACTGGACGATGAAAGGTAAGCGTGTTGAGCGTGTATGGGGTTGGGATTGTCATGGATTGCCAGCCGAGCGTTTTAGTGAGAAGAAACTCGGACTTAGTAGTCACCAAGATGTGCTTGATTATGGCCTTGAAAAATACATCATTGCAACGCGTGCGTATATGACGCAAACAGCTGCCGATTGGGAAGATGTGATTGACCGTATCGGTCGATGGGTTGATTTTAACGGTGCCTATAAGACCATGGACAAAAACTACATGGAGTCCATTTGGTGGGCGTTTAAAGAGCTTTACGAGAAAGGTAAAATTTACGAGGGCGAGAAGGTACTTATGTACTGCACGCTCGACGGTACACCGCTTTCAAAGGCCGAGGTTACCATGGATGCCGGTGCATACCAGGATGTAACTGACCCAAGCGTGTTTGTGAAATTTAAACTTGAAAATGGTGTGACGCTTCTTGCGTGGACAACAACACCTTGGACGCTACCTGCGAATACGGCAGTTGCCATAAATAAAGACTTTACGTATGTTGAAGTTGCAGTCGCGGGTGAGAAATTAGTCGTTGCTAAAGATCTTGTTGCAAAGGTGTTTGTCAACGAAAAGCATCAACCACTTGAATATACAGCGCTACGCGAGCTAAAGGGTAAAGATCTTGTTGGACTTAGTTATGAGCCACTTCTTGGCGTTAATCGCGGTAAGAATGCACATAAGGTATGGGACGCTGAATATGTCAGCGATGAAGACGGTACGGGTATCGTGCACCTTGCGCCCGCGTACGGTGAAGAGGACTTTGAACTTGCGCGCGAAAAGAAGATCCCTGTTGTTCATGTGCTTGATGAAAACGGTCTTTACACAGAGGGCGATTGGCTTGGTAGGAACGTTTGGGAAGAAAATAAAGCAATCGCTAAAACACTTAAAGAGCGCGGTATTGTTTGGAAGATTGAATATATTCGTCACAGTTATCCACACTGTCACCGCTGCGGCACGCGTCTTATGTACCGAGCGCACCCAAGCTGGTTTGCGAACATTGCTGACCAAAAAACGCAGATGCTTGAGCAAAACGGTAATGTAAACTGGTTTCCAGCACACTTAAAGAACGGCCGTTTTGCGAAAAACATCGAGCAGGCACCTGATTGGAACTTGAGTCGAGATCGTTTCTGGGCGACGCCATTGCCTGTTTGGAAAACTAAGAGCGGTAAGATTAAAGTTGTCGGTAGCTATGCTGAACTTAAAGAGCTTAGTGGGATAGAACTTGAGGATTATCACCGTCCATGGATTGATGAAGTGAAGTTCACGATCGATGGTGAAGAGTACGCTCGTATCGATAAAGTAATGGACAGTTGGTTTGAAGCCGGCTCGATGCCATTTGCGCAGTTTCATTATCCATTTGAGAACAAAGAGAAATTCGAGGCGAATTTCCCAGGTGACTTCATTGTTGAATATGTTGGCCAGGTTCGCGCGTGGTTCTATTACATGCACGCAATGAGCGTTGCGCTGTTTGGTACGAATAGCTTTAAAAATGTTATTACCACCGGTACGCTTGCTGGCAATGATGGCCGTAAGATGAGCAAATCGTACGGTAACTTTACTGATCCTAACGAACTAATGGACAAGTTTAGCGCTGATTCGCTCCGCTTCTTGTTACTGAGTAGCCCAGTACTCAACGGTGAAGACTTCGCACTGCACGACAAGGATGTTGGTGATGTTGCACGCAAGCTGAGTATGGTTTGGAATATGTATGACTTCTTCACGATGTACGCTGAGGTTGATGGTTGGGAATTTGATCCTAAGCAAGCGCAAACACTTTCAATAGCTGAGGTGACAAACCCGCTCGATAAGTGGGTGATCTCACGTGTGCATCAGCTAAATGAGCATATTACACATAATATGGACGCGTATAATTTGCCTGATGCGATGGCTGAAATCTTGCCGTTTATTGAAGATGCAAGTAACTGGTACGTGCGACGTAGCCGTCGCCGCTTCTGGAAGAGCGAAGAAACAAGCGATAAGAATGACGCGTATCGTACGCTCCACTATGTGCTTTTGAAACTTTCACTTATTTTGGCACCGTTTACACCATTCCTCGCTGAGGAACTTTACCAGAAGCTTGGTGGCGATAGCGAGTCGGTTCATTTGCTTGATTGGCCTACAGAGTTTGGCATTGATCAGCTTGTGCTTGATGAGATGGAGCAAGTTCGTGGCTATGTGAATGAAGGTCTGAGCCTTCGTGCAAAGGCGGGTTTGAAGGTGCGTCAGCCACTAGCTAGTGTTGCGGTGCCAAGTCTTGGCAAATTTGTCGATTACAAAGCAATTCTTACAGATGAACTTAATGTGAAGATTGTCAAGCTTGGCGGGGGCGTGGCGATTGACGAGAAGCTTACTCCGGCACTGGAGCGTGAAGGCCTTATGCGTGAAGTGATCCGGTATGTACAGGCTGCGCGCAAGAAAGCTGGGCTTAACGTCGATGATCATATTAAGCTGTTTCTAGCGACCGATGATAAAGAGCTTTCAAGGGCCATTGACGAACATCAAGAAGAAATCTATGCTGAGACACTTGCTGAAGGTGGCACAAAGGCAGGTGATTATACCGAGGAGGTTACTGTCGAGGGCGTGAAGCTCAGGGTAAGTCTTTCTAAAAGATAGTTATCCCCTTGATAGGGGCACTCAACAACCCTCATCTCTACAATTGACATTTTATGATGTTTGTGCTTAAATAGTTGACAGTTAGCAACTAACACAAACAAAATATGTTACATCTATCACCAAGTCGATTTTCATTCTTTCAATCACAACCTGCGCAGCATGTCGAATTAAGTGCGATACTTGACGATGATAATGACGAGCTTATTCAGGCCATTAAAGCTGACCACGAGGAGACTTGGGAGCTTGACCCATCTCCAGACACGACAGCGTTAAGCAAGTTTTGGTCTGGTGTTGAAGATGATCTTCATAACGATCCGGACTGGGTGACGTTTACCGAAGACGACGAGTCCTAGATATCGTATATTAGGGTATGAATGTTACAAGAGCCATGATTTCTATATTATGTATCAAGGACTTTGATGACCATGCTAAGAATGTTGTATTTGGCTGGTTGTAAAAACTGCTTACATCTGTTACAATACTTACTTGAACGCAATTAAATCATAAGGAAACATATGAAAGCAGTCGTGAAAGTAGGTGGCAAACAACACATTGTCGCCGAAAAAGAGACCCTCATGGTGGACCTCCTCCCTGAAGGCACAAAAGAGCTCGATCTCGACGCACTCCTTCTAATCGATGGCGACAAGATAACTGTCGGCGCGCCATTTGTAAAGGGTGTAAAGGTGAAAGCTAAGGTTGTAGACGAAAAGGTAGCCGGCGAAAAGATCCGCGTTATCCGCTACAAGAGCAAGAAGCGCGTGAATACGCAAACTGGTCACCGCCAGAAATACACCAAGATAGAAATTGTATCTATCAAATAATTCCAAAACCCCTCTCTGAAATCAGAGAGGGGTTTTTATTGCGGTCGTGCTATAATGGCCTATAGAACAAGCGAGGGAAGACACAAAAGGTGAGTATAATTATTGCCGTAACAAATCAAAAGGGCGGCGTCGGTAAGACAACGAGCTCAATTAACATCGCGTACTATTTGGCCAAAGCTGGCAAAAGGACGCTCTTAGTTGATTTTGATCCACAGGGTAATGCGACGAGTGGCCTTGGAGTTGATAAAACAGAGCTCGATGTGACCGTGGCGGACGTGGTCACAGGCCAGAAGAAACTTGCAGAGGTGATTTTGCCAACTGAATTTAAGAATCTTTCAATCGCGCCAGCGATGCCGACACTTGCGAATACTGAGGTAGAAATCGCGCAGGCAGAACATCGATTTAGTCGATTGAAATATGCAATTGAATCGCTGAATACTGAGTATGAATACGTTATTATCGATTGTCCACCTTCTTTGAGCTTATTGACGGTAAATGCGCTGATTGCTGCGAAATATGTGTTATTACCAGTGCAGGCTGAGTTTTACGCGCTTGAAGGGCTTGGTCAGCTGCTTGAGACGATGAAGCTTGTGCGTAAGAACCTTAACCCTACTCTTGACCTGATTGGTGTGTTGCCGACGATGGTAGATAGTCGTACATCGTTATCAAATCAGGTACTTTCAGAAATTGCCAAGCATTTCCCAGCTAAAGTATTCAAGACGACAATTCCCCGTAACGTACGCCTTGCTGAGGCGCCAAGCCACGGTGTGCCAATTGGGGCATATGATCGATTCAGCAAGGGTGCAAGGGCGTATAAAGCAGCTGCGAAGGAGGTGATGGAACGTGCCAGCTAAAAAGAAAGGTCTTGGAAGGGGATTCGAGTCACTTATTCCGACTGAGCTATTTGATGAGTCGTTCGATCCAACGGCTGAGCAAGATGATCGCGTGAGTGATCTGCGTCATATTAAGCTGAGTGAGATTGTTGCCGACCCTGATCAGCCACGCCGTTCGTTTGATGAGGTTTCTTTGGAAGAACTTGGTGCTTCCATCCGAGAGCATGGCGTGTTGCAGCCTATCGTTGTTGCGCCACATGAGGGCAAGTATATGATCGTTGCTGGTGAGCGCCGATTTCGTGCCGCAACCAAGGTCGGGCTCGAAAAGATGCCGGCACTTGTACGCACACTTTCTAACCAGCATAAGCTCGAGATATCATTAATTGAGAACCTACAGCGTCGCGACCTTAACCCGCTTGAAACGGCTACGGCGTACTTGAAGTTGCGGGATCAGTTTAATCTAACTCTTGACCAGATTGGTGAGCGAGTTGGCGGTAAAACGCCAGGGGCGGTAAGTAACACACTGCGTTTGCTTCGTCTGCCAGAGGTAGTGCGGAACGCACTTGCAGCTGGGACGGTACGCGAGGGTCAGGTTCGTCCACTGATCGGACTCGATACAAAGATTGTAGAGGCGATTCTGCCGCGAATTATCCGTGAAGAATGGAGTGCGCGCGATACTGAGCGTTATGCAAACCAGGTTAAGAATGGTGAGATTGCGGCTCGACGAAGTGAAGCTAAGCCGGTGTCTGCAAAGTATGTGGATCGAGCGACGAAAATTGCTAAGCACTTTAACGCGAAGGTGAGCGTGCGCCAGATGGCGCGTGGCAAGGGCCAGATTGTGATTACGTACAAGAACGAGGATGATTTTGAGCGGCTTGCGAAGTTGCTCGAGAAATAGAGTATTGAATAAAATAACCCGCCGATATGGCGGGTTATTTTATGTGTATAGAGACTAGAATGTATGAATAGCATTGAATGGCCAAATCCGGAACGACACAGGGCCAACAATATCGAAGAGTGGAATGTTACCAAGGCCTGTGCGTGAGTCGTATGAGTTATCACCAATGCGGTTGTCTCCGCAAACGAACACTGTATCATCCGGCACTACGGTATCGAGACCTTCGCCGCTGACTGGTGACTGCGGTCCAACGCCATCTTTACGGTAGGCGGTATCTGGGTTGAATCCATCAGGGTGGTCATTATTGTACACTTTAAGTACACCATCATGAACTGTAACGCGTTCACCAGGGAAGGCAATGACTCGCTTGACGATATATTCGTCTGGCATGCCTGCTACATAGCGCGGGTTCTTGAACACAATGATTTGACCGCGATCTGGCATATATGATTTGTTTTCGGCCTGAGCGATAGTGATCGGCAAGCGATTAACAATGAGTCGCTGCCCATCGGCAAGTGTCTTGTCCATACTATGCCCTAATACTGAGAAGCTGCGGAAGATGAACGTATTAATAACGAGCGTGCCGATAAAAACCAAGATAATAAACCCAACAAATTGGAGGGCGTCTTTGGCATGAGGATGTCGAGTTAGGTAGTTTGATTGCATTGCACTCACTATAGCGCGTTTAAGGTAAAAAATAAAACCATTTAGCGTAGGCGGTATGTTTATTTTTTGTCTAGCATCGGCTATAGTGGATAAAAGTAATGGCGAGAAAATCAAACGTTGATGGCTTTATTCCTCGACGCTCCCCGCGTGCGGTTGGTGGTGATTATGTTAGTCGTCGCAGTCCGAGCCCGATGGCACAGGGGTTGCGGCAGCGACCGATTATTTCTGATACCCGTTCGGCAACATCTGTTGGATCAGAAGGTTTAACGCGCAGCGATATCGACGAATCGCTGAACGAGATTGATACCCAAGCGCCTCTTACGAGAAAAGAGCGTAAGCAGCAGAAAAAGCACCAAAAAGCGCCGAAGTCTCGCCGACGTAAAGTTATTAAGCGTGTAATAATTGCTCTTGTCATTATTTTGCTTGCTATTGGTGGATATGTAGCTTTTAAGGCAATGTCGGCGAGTAACTCGGTATTCAAGGGGGACATTTTCGGGTTGGTACAGCAAAAGAAGCTGCAACAGGATGCTAATGGGCGTACGAATATCTTAATTCTTGGAACGTCTGAAGACGATCCGGGGCACCAAGGGGCGTATTTGACGGATTCTATTATGGTGCTAAGCCTTGATCAGGCGAATAAGAATGCATATATGATAAGTATTCCGCGTGATATGCAGGTGCAATATGGTATGGCATGTGATGCAGGATATGCCGGGAAGATTAATGTGTACTTTAACTGCGTAAACAGTGATTGGGGCTCTGAATCTGCGGAAACTGAGCGTCAAGCAAAGTCACGTGAATTCTATGGCAATATACTCGGCATTCCTATTCAATACAGTGCTCATGTGAATTACTCGGTGATGCGTGATGTAGTAAATGCGGTCGGTAATATTACTGTGAATATACAAGGTAGCGGTGGCGCACCAGGTGTAATGGATAGTAATTTCGACTGGAAGTGTAAGGGTGGTAATGCGCACGCAAGCCTTGCGACAATGAAGCAGAACTGTCCACCGAGCGGCCACTTTATTGATTATCCAAATGGTCCAGCAACGCTTGATGCAGAACATGCGCTTTACTTGGCACAGGCGCGTGGCGACGTTGCTCCTACTTATGGTCTTGGTAATTCTAATTTTGACCGTGAGCAGAACCAGCAGAAGATTGTTCTTGCTATTAAAGAAAAAGCTACTGGTACCGGGACGCTCACAAATATCGGTAAGATTACTGGACTGATTGACGCAATTGGTAAGAACTTGCGCACTAATTTTGAAACGAGTGAAGTTCGTACCCTTATGACCCTTGCAAAAGACATTCCATCGAGCTCATTCCAAAGCGTTAACTTACTCGATAGTGGCATTATGACTGGTGATGCGCAACCTGTAGCGGGACTGTATAATTTTACGCAGCTTCAGGCGTTTGTGAAGAAGATGATTTACGCGACAGGTATTACCAAGGAAGGTGCGCATGTTATTGTACTGAATGCTTCAGGTGTAGCAGGTGCTGCTCAGGCAGAAGCAGATAAGCTTACGGCACTTGGCATGACTGTCGATACGGTTGACAACGCGCCAACAGGTGGAGCATATGCGTCCAATGAAATTTTTAAGCTTACTGATAGTAAAATGCCTTTGACGACTGCAAAGCTTGAAAGTCTGTACGGTGCAAAGATACAACAGGTGACATCAATTCCAGGGGTGACGGTAGGCGACAGCACCAATTATGTAGTTATCGTACAGAGACCAAGTGCTAATGTATCACAGCAAGGGTCGTCACCTCAGTAAGGTGATATAATAGAGGTTATATATGGACTTACTCAAGATGCATAAACGCCGTTCACGGCTTAGCGAGGCGGCTTACATAGGCCTTAATATTATTTTTGCTATCGCTCTTCTTGTACTCATCCGTGGTTCGCAGTCTCCATGGCTTGCGCTTGCGGTTGTGTTATTGAGTAAATGGCGTACGCTAGCTGTACGCCCACGATTCTGGTTGGCAAATGTCATTGCCAACATGGTGGACGTGACAGTCGGTATATCGGTTGTGACGCTGCTATTCGCGGCAGGTGATAATCTTTCGTTACAGATTATTATCACATTGCTCTATGTGTTTTGGCTGCTGTTTATTAAACCGCGTTCCCGTCGATCATACGTTGCAGCCCAGGCAGGTACGGCGATTTTCCTTGGGGTTACGGCGCTTTCGATTGTTTCATATTCGTGGGATGTGGTGTTCTTCGTACTGGTGATGTGGTGTTTGGGGTATGTTGCTTCACGCCATGTGCTTGGCAACTATGATGAACCGCGCACCGAACTTTATAGTCTTCTCTCAGGATTCATCTTTGCGGAGATGGGCTGGGTAGGGTTTCACTGGTTGATGGCGTATCCACTGGTCGGGTTTGGTGCGATTCAATTCTCGCAGTTGGCGCTTTTTATGACGCTCTTTAGCTTTGTATCCGAGCGTGCTTATGTGAGTTATCACCGCCATGGTACGGTGCGTAAGTCTGATATCATTATGCCAATTACATTGACAGTGAGCATTATGGTTGTGATATATATCATGGCCATCGTATTCGGCAGTGATGCGTTATAGATAAAGGGTAGAGGAGGGCGATAAATGGAACCAAAAAAAGATGAAATAAAAGAAAGCAAGGGTGATAATAGTGTATCTAGAGAAATGATAGAACAGAGTCCAGAACGATCGACTACTCAGCAGTTGCCACCTGAAATACCCCGACGTACAAAGATGCGGTCACTATTTGTTGTCGTTGGGCTTATTGTTGCTGTTGGAATTGCCGGTACTGCATACTGGTACGTAAATACAAATCATGAACCAATTACTAGGCGACAAACGGTGCAAGACGATGGTAATCTTACACCTACTAGTACCGAGGACGCTATTAGCCGCGTTGCTGACAAGGTTTCACCAAGCGTTGTTTCGATTGTAACCAGCGTCAATACGCAGTCTATTTTTGGCGCAGCTGAACAACAAGCCGCGGGTACGGGTATTATCTTGAGTAAAGATGGATACATTCTGACGAATCATCATGTGATTGATTCAGCTACTACGGTTCAGGTGATTACCTCTGACGGTAAGACATACGAGAACGTAAAGGTTATTGGCTCCGACCCGCTTAATGACGTCGCTTACCTTAAGATTGATGGTGTTAATAATCTTACTCCCGCCTCGATGGGTGATTCATCGACGGTACGTGTCGGCCAGCAAGTCGTTGCAATTGGTAACGCACTCGGCCAGTATCAGAATACGGTTTCGAGCGGTATTATCTCCGGTAAGGGGCGACCAGTTACTGCTGGTAGTGGCGACGGTAGCTCATCGGAATCTCTTACAGACCTTTTGCAGACAGATGCCGCAATTAATCCAGGCAACTCGGGCGGTCCTCTCTTGAATTACAGCGGTCAGGTGGTTGGTATCGATACGGCTATTGCCTCGGATGCACAAGGCATTGGCTTCGCTATTCCTATTAATGCAACAAAGGGTACGACAAAAATGGTACTTGCCGGTAGGGGTGTGCAACGTGCGTATCTTGGGGTGCGTTACGTTGAAATTACTGCAGCAGTAGCTAAACAGTATAACCTTTCAGCAAAGTCCGGTGCATATGTTGTGGGTGATGGCGCAAATACAGCGATTGTTGCCGGCAGTCCAGCTGATAAGGCCGGACTCAAGGAAAAGGATATTATTACAAAAGTGAACGGCGAATCGGTTGGCGTTGCTGGTAGTGTCTCAACGCTCGCGGGCGAATATGCACCAGATGATACAATTACCGTTACCTATCTTCGTGATGGCACCGAGCATAATACTAAGGTTACGCTCGGTACATACCAAACCAACTAGCGCTTAGCAAGCGCGATGGCATACCCCTCGGTCTCAAGATGTTTGAGGCCGAGCTTTGTTGCAAGAGCAATTATTGCTTGATGTTGGCAGGGATCGGCCTCAAGTAACACAAGCCCTAACGAGTCTAGTGCTTTGGGGAGCTGGTAAAGTAGTTGTTCGATAAGGGCAAGACCACCATTATCGGCGAATAGTGCAAGACCCGGTTCCTTATTGGTCTCTAGTGAGCGTTCCCATTCTTTATCAACATAGGGAAGGTTGGCAATGACAACATCGAAAAGGCCGGGGGCTTGGGCTAATAGACCGCCTTGAATGAGTGTTACTTCTGCATGAAGAGTCGAGGCGTTACTCTCGGCAACTTTTAGCGCGTGACGACTAACGTCCGAGAGGGTGACGCCAAGGCTGGAAAATTCTAGCTTTGCAGTAATACCAAGGCATCCGCTTCCTGTGCCAACATCAATAAGCCGCTTAGCGTTTGCTGGTATGTGTTTTTTAAGAAGTTCGATGAGTGATTCGCTCTCTGGGCGAGGGATGAGTACGCTGGGGGTTACTTTGAACGCGCGGCTGTAGAATTCTTTATGCCCAATGATGTATGCAATTGGCGTGCGATCAAGCCGAAGAGCAAGCCGCGCGTCGGCAATCTCAATAAGACGGGGTGTAAGTATTTCATCTCCATGGGCGTGAAGCCATGTACGACTTTTGCGTATGGTATGTGCTAAGATAATTTCGGCGTCCAGGCGTGCAGTGGCTATGCCAGCTTCAGCAAGCTGGTCTGCTGCATCTTGCAGCCATGTATTACTGCTTGATGTTTTGGGCTTTGAGTTCTCGTTCATAGGCTTGGAGGTGTTCGATGATATCATCGATGTCACCATTAAGGGCTGCAGGGATGTTGCTGCGGCTGTAGCCAATACGGTGGTCGGTAATGCGATCTTGCGGGAAGTTGTAGGTTCGGATTTTCTCGCTACGATCACCGCTACCAATGAGGTTGCGACGTTCGGCGGTAAGCTTGGCGTTTTCCTCATCAATCTTGATTTGCAACAGACGTGAGCGCAGGACACTCATGGCTTTTTCACGGTTTTTAATCTGAGACTTTTCGTCCTGGTTTGTGACAATCATGCCAGTAGGGAGGTGAGTGATGCGCACCGCTGAGTCAGTTGTGTTTACGCTCTGACCACCGTGGCCGCTTGAGCGGTAAATATCGACACGGAGATCATTCGGACTGATTTCGATATCTGTTTCTTCGGCCTCCGGAAGTACAGCAACAGTGACGGTGCTTGTATGGATGCGCCCTTGGCTTTCGGTGACTGGTACGCGCTGCACACGGTGCACGCCTCCTTCGAATTTGAGTTTGCTGTATGGAGCATCGCCGCGAATCATAAAAATTACTTCTTTGTAGCCGCCAGTGTCGTTGGCGCTCTCGCTCATGAGTTCAGTTTTATAGCTATGCGCTTCGCACCAACGTAGGTACATACGATAGAGTTCGGCGGCAAAGAGACTTGCCTCATCGCCACCGGCACCAGCCCGGATCTCGATAATGATATTCTTTTCGTCATTAGGGTCTTTTGGTGCGAGCATGGCAAAGAGCTCTTCTTCGATACTGGCAAGCTTGGCCTCATCTTCAGGGACTTCCATCTTGGCAAGATCGGCGAGTTCATCGCTGCCGCCAGCGAGTTGTTTGGCCTCGGTAAGTTGCCTTTCGATGATTTTGCGTTCTGTTGCTTTTGCAATAATACCTTCCAGCTCAGTGAAGCGCTTGTTCTTTTTTGTGAAATCTGGGTCCGTGTAGGCGGTTGGCTGTGCCAAAAATTCACCGAGTGATTCTTTTTCGGCTTGAAGTTCTTCGGTGTTGAGCTCAATTCTTGGCATAATCTTCCTTTATTATACTAGTAACCCTGTATTCTGTAATCCTAACAAAAAGAGACTACCTGTAAAACAGCAGTCTCTTTAACGTGGAAGCTAACGGTCAGCTTTTGCAGCCTTTTTTGCTGCTGCTTTCTTAGCCTTAGCGGCAAGAGCAGCTTTGCGTTCTTCGGCAGCCTTAAGGCGTGATGCGAAGCGATCAACGCGACCTTCGGTGTCAATGATTTTTTCTTCACCCGTAAAGAATGGGTGAGAGGCTGATGAGATGTGTACCTTGATAAGTGGGTATTCGTTGCCGTCCTCCCATTTAATTGTTTCGGTAGTTTGCGCTGTTGACTGGGTCAAGAACGCGAAGCCCGCGATTTCGTCGCTAAATACGACCGGGCGGTAGTCCTGTGGGTGAATACTGCTTTTCATATTCTTAATATTGTAACTGATAAATGGTGAAAAGTCAAAGGGTTCATCGATCTTATAACAGTCCATAAGGAAGTGGATGTAAGCTCGACAATGTGCGACCAGATGTTATTCTCTTATAGGCTTATTGGTACAGTGGTAGACCCCTTGGCAAGAGGGAAAGATTTTGCTATAATGGCGAAGTAATAACTTTTAACGAAACAACTCTTACCAAGATATCCTGTGCATCAGGCGGTAAGGGTGAAGGGAGTAAGGATATCATGGCCGTTGAGGTAGATATCAAGGCTTTGCTCGAAGCTGGTGTTCACTTTGGACACAAAACGAGCCGTTGGCACCCAAAGATGGCGCCATACATTCATAGTAAGCGTCAGGACAGTCACATTATTGACCTGACTAAGACGGTTGAGCAACTTGATATTGCATTACCATTCATCACCAAGGTAGCGGCAAGTGGCAAGCAGGTTCTCTTTGTTGGCACTAAGAAGCAGGCGAAAGAGGCGGTTAAGGCTGCAGCTGAGAAGGTTGGTCAGCCATATGTAACTGAGCGTTGGATTGGCGGTATGCTTACTAACGTTGCAACGGTTACTGCACAGATCAAGAAGCTTAAGGACCTTGAGCGCCGTATGGCAAGTGGTGACCTTGAGAAACGCTATAATAAGCTTGAGGTACAACGTTTTCAGGAAGAGATTGATCTTTTGAATAGCAAGTATGGCGGCATCAAGGATCTTAATGGTCGTCCTGGTGCCATTGTTGTTATCGACACACTTGTTGATAAAAACGCAATTGCTGAAGCTAAGAACCTTGGCGTTCCAGTTGTTGGTGTTGTTGACACAAACGCTGATCCGAGTGTTGTTGACTACGCTATTCCTGGTAACGATGATGCAATCAAGGGCACTACGCTCCTCTTAGACTATTTCGTGGCCGCGGTCCGTGAAGGTCAGACTAAGAAAGAGGAGAAATAATCGTGGGCGTATCAATCGAAGATATTAAGAAGCTCAAAGAGCTTACTGGTATTGGCTTGACTGATGCTAAGGCTGCACTTACTGAAGCGAATGGTGACTTTGACAAGGCGCTTGAAGCTATGCGTAAGAAAGGCCTTACAAAGGCTGAAAAGAAGGGCGACCGTGAAACTCGTGAGGGTCTTGTAGAAAGCTACGTACACTCAAACCGTATTGGTGTGGTTGTGGAAGTAAACTGCGAGACCGACTTTGTTGCGCGTCTTCCTGAGTTCAAGGAATTCGCACACCAGATCGCTATGCAGATCGCTGCAATGAACCCTAGTTACAGCACTATGGAAGATATTCCTGCCGAAGTGCTTGAGGCGAAGAAGACTGAACTTCTCGAGAGTGAAAGTTTGAAATCTAAACCAGCTGAAATGCGCGACCAGATTGTTGAAGGTCAGCTCAAAAAGCACTTTGCTGAGCAGGTTTTATCCGAGCAGGCATTTGTACTTGATGATACTAGAACTGTTGGTGAGCGCATTAAGGAGCAAATCGCACTTTCAGGCGAGAACATCCGCGTAAGCCAGTTCCGCCGTATTGAACTTGGTGTTACTGAATAAATCAGGTGCCAAACTAGAGACAAATAGCCCGGGAGATCGGGCTATTTTGTTGGTAATACAGAGATTCGTTCAAAATGCTATAATAGAGCTAAACGAAAGCGAGGATTATGTTTAGTACTGATGACTATGAATTGAAAATGGCGGGTGCTTTAGAGCACTTTGAAGCAGAGTTGAGTAAAATTCGCACTGGTCGAGCACATCCCGGTATGCTTGATGGCATTAAGGTTGAGGCCTATGGTGCATTGATGCCGCTTAACCAGACTGCAAATATCACTGCACCTGAGGCGCAGTTGCTGCAGATTACCCCGTTTGACCCATCAAACATCCAGGCAATTGCTGCGGCTATTCGTAATGATCAATCACTTGGATTTAACCCAAGTGATGATGGTCGCGTAGTGCGTGTGCCAGTACCTGCGCTCACCGAAGAGCGACGTCGCCAACTAGTAAAGCAAGCGGGCGAAAAGGTAGAAGAAGTGCGCATCGCACTTCGTAATATTCGTCAAGATGGCTTGAAAGATGCTAAGGCTAAGAAAGATGCTAAGGAAATTTCTGAGGACGACCTGAAGATGATTGAAAAAGAATTTGACCGTCTGATGGGTGAACAGCAAGTGAAGATTGAACAAGTGTTCAAGGCCAAAGAGAAAGATATTCTTACAATCTAATGTCTGAAGTGCCGACTCATGTAGGGTATATTCTTGACGGCAATCGCCGTTGGGCAAAGAAGCATGGTTTACCAACTTACGAAGGACACCTTGCGGGATATAATGCATTGTATGATGTCATTAAAGCGTCAAGTGATGCTGGCGTTGAATTTATATCTCTATATACATTCTCTGCTCAGAACTGGTCGCGGGCTGAGGAAGAGGTGAACGGTATTCTGAAGATAATTCGCCGAATGTTTAGAGGGATGCTTAAACGCTTGATTAAAGATGGACATCGAGTGATTGTGCTCGGTTCTCGCGAGGGAATCCCTGATGATATTGTGACATTGATTGAGGAGGCGGAGGCATCAAGTAAGGATGGCATGCGATCAACTGTTGCCATCTGTTTTAACTATGGCGGTCAGGAAGAAATCGTACGAGCCGCACGTCGTTTGGTTGAACGGGGTGTCGGTGTCGAGGATGTAACAATGGGATCTGTAGCGGGTGCGCTCGACCACCCAGAGGTTCCGCCATGTGATTTAATTGTACGAACGAGCGGGGAGCAGCGGCTGAGCGATTTTATGCTGTGGCGTGCTGCATACAGTGAGTTTATCTTCTTAGACAAATACTGGCCTGAGATGACAAAAGAAGACGTAACCAGTATACTGGAAGAATATACACGGCGTTCGCGTCGATTTGGAGGATAGATGAATATATTGCTGGGGGTAATCGTAGGAATTATTGTTCTGACGATTCTTGTCGTTGCTCACGAATTAGGGCATGCGCTTGTTGCGCGGCGATATGGTACGGTAGTTGAAGAGTTTGGTGTTGGCTTTCCGCCAATGGCCTGGGGTAAGAGGGTAAAAAAGAGCATTCTTGGTAAGGATGTATTGCTTAGCGTCAACTGGTTACCGCTTGGTGGATTCGTGAAAATGCAGGGCGAGCACGACGATGATACAGGTAGGGGTGATTATGGTGCGATGACATTTTGGCAGAAAACGCAGGTACTACTAGCGGGTGTGGTTGTGAACTGGTTGCTCGCAGTAGTGCTCATTACGGTTTTGGCGTTTGTGGGAATTCCAAAGATTATGCCAAATCAGTTTTCAGTCTCCTCTGACATCCATGAGATAAGTCAGCCAGTTGAACTTGTTAGCGTGACAAAAGATTTGCCGGCTGCAGCGGCGGGTTTGAAGGATGGGGATCAGATTATTACGATTGCAGATAGACGGGTAGCATCACCAGATGATCTTGCAAAGCTTACAGCGGATAACAAGGGTAAGACGGTTGCGATTGAGTATAAGCGTGAGGGTGCTGCTCATAGTGTTAATGTGGCAATTCGTAGTAGTAACGATGATAGAAAGGGCTTTTTAGGAGTTGAACCTGCCCAGCGTGAAGTTGTGCGCGCAACGTGGTCGGCACCAATTGTGGGTGTATGTACTACAGCACAGTTTACATGGCTAACACTACAAGGCCTCGGGCAATTAGTAGGTAATACTGTATCTGGTCTTGTTATGAAACTCAGTCCGGATCATTCAACGCAGAAGCAGGCAAATGCGAACTTGGCCGCGGCAGGCAGTAGCGTGGCTGGCCCACTCGCAATATTTGGGATTATTTTCCCCGCTGCTGACAAGATGGGTCTGGCCTATGTGATTATGATTGCCGCAGTGATTTCATTGACGCTTGCCGTGATGAATGTGTTGCCGATCCCTGCACTTGATGGCGGCCGCTGGTTCGTAACGGCATTATATAAGGTGCTTAAAAAACCGCTCACAAAGGATGTTGAAGAGCGTATTCATGGTACGGGATTTATCGTACTCATGCTTCTTGTGATCGTGATTAGTATCGTTGACATTGGAAAGCTACATTCGTAATGGATATAGCGAAACCGACATCTTTTGCTACAGGCAAGAAACCACGACTTAGCACAATGCTGGGTGGGCTTGCGGGTTGGACAACATTGCTTGTTGCTGCGTATATTGGCGCACAGTATATCGTGAGTTTTGTAATTATTGCGTTAATGCATCTTGGTTTGCCGTGGAGTGAGACTTCTACCGTGAATATACTTAGCTACCGCGTATATGTATATGTTGTAATGGTACTGATTATCGGTGCAGTCGCTTGGTACCGCTACAGAGAACTCAGCTTTGAACAGATTGGGTTTCAGCGGTTACCAGAGTGGGGTGATATAGGATTGAGTCTGGCGGGTGCAATCGTCTATATGCTTGCATCAACCATCGCGCTAACATTGGCGTCTACTATCCCAGCTTTTAGTTCGGATCAGACGCAAGATTTGGGTCTCGGGCGCTTATTTGGCAATGATTTAATCATAGGGTTTTTTGTGCTCGTTGTGCTAACTCCATTATTTGAGGAAGTAATTTTCCGCGGATTTTTGTATGGCCGTTTACGTAAGTTACAGTTCCCTTGGTGGGTTTCTTCGCTCGTTGTGAGTGTTTTATTTGGCCTTGCACATATGCAGTGGAACGTGGGCGTTGATGTGTTTTTTTTGAGTATGGTGGCGTGTATATTACGTGAAATGACTGATAGTATTTGGGCGGGCGTATTGCTGCACATGATAAAGAACTTCTTGGCATTTCTTGTGACCTTTGTATTTATCCAGGGCGTGTAATTTGTAGTCTATAGTGTCTCTCTGTTCAAGAGAGGTGAAAACAGTTACAATAGAGGTATTATGCGATTATCACAAAACTTCACCCACACTCTTCGTGAGGCACCTGCAGATGAGGTATCACGAAATGCACAGCTACTGATTCGCGCCGGCTTTGTTTACAAAGTTATGGCAGGTGTGTACGCTTATACCCCCTTGGGTTTGCGCGTGGTAGAGAATCTTAAACAGATTGTCCGTGAAGAGATGAATGCAATTGGCGGTCAAGAACTTATTATGACGAACCTGCAGGCTAAGGAGCCTTGGGAAGAAACAACCCGTTGGAGCGACGAAGTTGTTGATATTTGGTTTAAGACTAAACTGCAAGACGGTACTGACTTGGGCTTAGCATGGAGCCACGAAGAGGCGATTCTCGCAATGATGCGCCAGTACGTGCAGTCATATAAAGACTTGCCGATTAAGGTGTATCAATTTCAGACGAAACTACGCAATGAGCTGCGTGCTAAGGCGGGTATTATGCGCGGGCGTGAGTTCTTAATGAAAGACATGTATAGTCTTCATTCGAGCGCTGAGGGCCTTGATGCGTTTTACAATCAAAGCATTGAAGCTTACAAGCGCTGTTATGATCGATTTGGTATTGGTGATGAGACATTCGTAACATTCGCTAGCGGTGGAGCGTTCACTAAGTTTAGCCATGAATTCCAGACGATCTGTGATGCAGGTGAGGATATTTTGTATGTTCACCGTGGTAAGAATATTGCTGTTAATGAAGAAGTTCTCGATGAAGCCATTAAAGAACTCGGTATTTCTAAGGACGAGCTTGAAAAGGTAAAGAGTGCCGAAGTTGGTAATATCTTTAATTTCGGTACCGAAAAGTGCGACCAGATGAATCTTCATTTTACCGATAAAGATGGTGCCGAGAAACCTATCTACCTTGGTAGCTATGGTATCGGTATTACCCGCGTCATGGGTGTAATTGTTGAGAAATTTGCTGATGAAAAGGGCATTGTTTGGCCTGAGCATATTGCGCCGGCAAAAGTTTATTTGGTGCAGATTGGTCAGGAATCAAAAGAAACAGCAGATGCCCTTTACGATGAATTTATGAGCAAGGGTGTTAAGGTTATTTATGATGATCGCGATGAGCGTCCAGGCGCTAAGTTTGCTGATAGTGAGCTTATGGGCATTCCATACCGTATTACGGTGAGTGATCGCTTGCTTAGTGATGATAAGTTTGAGCTTACCTTGAGGTCAACAGGGGTGACAGAACTCTTGACGCGTGAAGCGTTACTTGCTAAACTAGGCTAGATTCAGAGCCTATGGAGGGGAATAACAACGCTAATCGAAATGATTAGGTCCCGCCATTTGGTTTGGAAGAGGTAAAAATATTATGAAGAAGACATACCAAATCACTGAAGAGGGGCGCAAAGAGCTTGAAGCAGAGCTTGATGAGCTTAAAGGCCGACGCGGCGAGATTGCCAGCAAGATTGCAGAAGCTCGCGATTACGGGGATCTTAGTGAAAACGCTGAATATGATAGTGCCCGCGAAGAGCAGGGTCTTGTTGAAACTCGTATTGCTGAAATTGAGGATATCTTGGTTAACGCCGAAATTATCAAGGTGAAGAAATCAAGTAAGGTCAACGTTGGGAGCACTGTTGAAATTAAAACTGGTACCAAGACAGTTACGTACACCATTGTTGGGCCAGTTGAAGCAGATCCAATGAATGGCAAGATTAGCAACGAATCTCCACTTGGTACTGCCCTTATGGATAAGGAAGTTGGCGACAAAGTCATGCTTACCACGCCTAAAGGTGACACAACGTACACGGTTGTATCAGTAAACTAGTTTACTTCCGCATGGTATATACTCCGCTCTATGTAAGAGCGGAGTATTGCTTTTGGTGGAGGTTAACAGTAGTGATTGTGATACAATAGTAGCTAGTTATGGCTACATTGAAAGAACTGCGCGATGAACGCTTACGTAAATTAGAAGAGCTGCGAGCTCTTGGGGTAGATCCGTACCCTGCAGAGGTGAATCGTACGCACAATATTGGTGATGTTACTACTCAATTCGAGAGCCTTGAAGGCGGAACAGTAACAGTAGTGGGGCGTGTACAGGCAACTCGTAAGTTCGGCAAGCTCGCGTTTCTTGTGCTTCGTGATATGAGCGGCCAGATTCAGCTGTTTTTGAAGGCTGATACTGTGGCACCACTTGATGGGGCTAAATCCCAGATTGGTATGAGTGAGCTTAATTTGCTCGACCCAGGCGATTTTGTTGAAGCAACCGGCCTGGTAATTCGTACAAAGACAGGCGAGATTAGTGTTGATGTGCGCGAGTTGAGGTTGTTGACGAAGAGCCTTCGTGGCATGCCAACAGAACAAGAAGGCTTTACGAACAAAGAAGAGCGCTTGCGTCGTCGTTACGTCGATATGAATGTTAATCTTGAAGTGCGTGAGCGTTTTGTGCGACGTAGTAGGTTCTGGCGGGCAACCCGTAAGTTTCTTGATGACCGAGGTTTTCATGAAATTAATATCCCTGTACTTGAACATACAACGGGTGGTGCTGATGCAAACCCATTTGTGACGCATATGGATGCACTCGACCAAGACTTCTACCTTCGCATTAGCCATGAGTTACCGCTGAAGCGTTTGCTTGGTGCGGGATTTGAAAAAGTTTACGATGTTGGGCCACGCTTCCGTAACGAAAATTACAGTGACGAACATTTACCAGAGCACATTGCGATGGAATGGTACTGGGCGTATGCTGATTGGCAAGACGGCATGAAGTTTATGGAAGAAATGTACAAATACGTGCTCAAAGAGACATTTGGTACATTGCAGTTCAATGTACGCGGCCTTGAGGTTGATATGGATAAAGAGTGGGAAGTATGGGATTACGCGACGGTGATCCGTGACCACTACGGTATTGATGTATACAATACAACAATTGAAGAAGTAAGCGCGAGACTTAAGGAACATAAGCTTGAGGTTGAAAAGACTGATAGTATTCCACGCGGTATCGATAAATTATGGAAGAACATCCGTAAAGACGTTGTTGGCCCAGTGTGGCTTGTGAATACGCCAAAGTTTATTTCGCCACTTGCGAAATCTAACACTGAGAACCCGAATGTTGTACAGCGATTCCAGCCAGTAATTCTTGGTAGCGAGCTTGGGAATGGCTTTAGCGAGCTTAATGATCCGATCGATCAGTATAACCGGTTTATCGAGCAACAGCAGATGCGTGACCAAGGTGATGATGAAGCAATGATGCTCGATATTGATTATATTGAGATGCTTGAGTATGGTATGCCACCAGCATGTGGATGGGGTAGCAGTGAACGCGTATTCTGGATGTTTGAGGGTGTAACGGCACGCGAAGGTGTACCGTTCCCACAGCTGCGTCACGAAATAGACGAGACAACTAGAGCATTGTACCCTGAAGCGCAGTTATAATAACTGCGCTTTTAGCTGTCGCTGATAGCTTCGCTATTTTCAGCGATTTCACCGAGGAGGATATCGACTTCGTCGGCAACGATTTCGGCGACATCTGGTACGTTAGCTTTAAGCCAAGCGAGAATCTCTTCGTCACCTGCCTGCTGTAACCTGGCGAGTTGTTCTGCTTGCTCGGGTGAAAGCTCTAAGACGATTTCATTGATGACACGTTCGTTAAGTGTTGTTTCAAAATGTTCGGCGAGTGCATGATAATGTTCTTCGCTCAGGTTGATCCCAAGGTTTTCGAGTAGGGTAGGGCTAAGTAGTAGCATATGTTGGATCCTTTCAGGGTTAATTGTTTGACTCTGGGCCGCTGTTGGTTGCCTCGGTAGCTGCTTTGGCAAGCTCAGTTTTATGTGCTTCAGCGGTCGTGCGCGCGGCATTCGTGTCTGTGACTGCAGTGTTCTTGGCGGCGGTGTCATGGCCGAGGATTGTGGTAAGAGTTTTGTGATTTTCATCAAGTCTGATAATTCGCTCGCGATTTGAGAGTGCAACTTGGCTCCAGTATGGAATCTCACGTTGCTGGTACATGGCGATGCGGTCTTCGGCTTCTTGGATTTGAACTTCTAGATTGCCGCGAGCTGGGTCATCTTTCTCTAGCCCTTCAAGATTATTCCGGAGTGATTGGAGCGATGCTTCAGCTCTAGGAATCGTCTCTGCCTGAAGCTTTTCTACGATACTATCGGCTTTTTTTGCTTCGCTTGCAGCTTCAGCGCTACGCCGACGGTTATCGCTTATTGCGTTGAGGGTGCGGGTTTCGCGACTAATTGCAGTTTTTTCCTGCCTGCGTGCCTGACTCGCTCTGCGCTCGCTTGCGTATGCGGTTGCGGCGAGCTTACCAACTCGGTCAAGGTGCTCTTTAGGGATGTCTTTGAGCACTGCACGTGCCTCAAAGCGACCCGCATCTTGCGCACGCAATTCATGGCGTAGCGCTCGGCGACCAAGCGCTGCCTCGCGACGAGCGCGTAATTCTTTGCGATATTCATTGCGACGTTGCTCGGCATTCTTACCGACATTTTCTCGGCGGGCAGTCATGCGGTCTTTACGGCCTTGGTATTTATCGTTTGCTCTATCGAATCGTTCCTTGGCTTTGCGCAACTTGTTCATGCGACGTCGCCTAAGCCAATTTCTGTTGCTAAGGTGACTGACTGCATCCGCCTTTCGTTGCTGGCGAGTAAGGCGGCCTTCGGCGATTGATCGTGCTAAACCGAGGCGCATTTTCCCAGGAGTATCGAGCATGTTTTTCCAGCTGGCGCTTACACTTTCGACGGCGAGCATTCGCTGGTTGCCAATCTCGTTAATCATCTGATGGACTGGATAGTGTTTGCCCAGAATCTCTACGTCAGTGGTAAAGGTTTCTGTGTTTGTTGTGGGGTTAATGTCTGGTGTTGATAGATTGTCAGGTGAAGGGGGTACTACTCGTGCTGTGTCTACTGAGGTGGGGACGGAGTTCTCTGGGGAAGTTGATTGCGCCGGGATTGGCGCTGTATCTGGTGTTGACTTTGCTGAGGCAGTTGCAGCGTCGGGAGCTGGGTATTTGTCATTTGCGACTTCGTATGCTGATCGCAATATTTTTTCGGTCATGTTACTTTTCAGTTTCCATTTATTCTATATAGTTTATCGTAGCATAAGCTGTATGGGGTCACAAGAAGAAATTATATCCTGTTGACAATACCAAGTACCTTGTATAACATAGTAGTATGCAAGAAAGTGAACGATATGCTGAACAAATGGCGACGCAGTTGCGCAAAGGCTTTTTGGTGTACTGCGTGCTGAAGGTTTGTTTACATGAACCAAAGTATACGAGTGATATTATCACGCGGCTTCGTAAAGCACACCTTGTGGTGGTGGAAGGGACGATCTATCCATTACTCGCGCGGCTTCATCGCGACGGGCTATTGCAGCACGAATGGCAAGAAAGCGAGCAAGGGCCACCTCGGAAGTACTACAAGATTACCGAGTTTGGGGAGGAAGTAGTGGATGAATTAACCAAGAAAATTGCCGAGTTGGATCGGACATTAAAGAAATTATAGAGGAAGAATCATGAAAGAGATTACAAGAATTCACATTGCGCGGACACCTTACAGCGCTGAAATCGATGCAAAGAAGGTGCTTGAGGAGTATCTCATGGCAATTAAAAAGTCCCTCAGTGCTGATGATGATGCGATGCGTGAGATTGAAGCACGAATTGTTGAAATTCTGGCGGCTAGAGGAATTGGAAATGAGGGTGTGATTACCCATACGGATATTGAGGCAGTGGAGGCACAACTCGGTGCGCCAAGTGATTTTGCTGATGAAGATGCGGCAGAAACCCCATTTGAGTCCGGCGCTGGCGAACGACGCCTTATGCGTGATACATCGCGCGGTGTTTTGGGTGGTATTTGTGCTGGAATTGCCGACTACTATGGTGTAAATGTGATGTGGCCACGACTCGTTGCAGTGCTGATCGCACTTATTACGAGCGGAACTGCAGTATTTGTTTACATTGTGATGTGGGTGGTGATTCCGCCAGCACGAACTGCTGCTGAAAAGTTACAGATGCGCGGTAGGCCGGTAACGCTCGCAGCTTTAAAATCTGAATCCAAAGAAGAGACGGCAGAAGTGCCAGAGCGATCAAAACCATTCGTAATTTTTGTACGCGTTTTGCTTGGTTTCGGATTTGTCGGTATGGCTCTTATGGCAATTGCGATGCTTATTGCTGTCATTGTTGTACGTAAGCCACTATTTGGGTACTCTCTTCATGACCTTTCGAGTGGCGGTGTGTTTACATCTATTGGTACGGCCTATGTTGGCGTAATTATTGCGGCAGTCTTATTTATACTTTTAATGGGGCTTAGCGCATATGCGAGTTTCGCTTGGCGCCTTACGAAACGCTTTGTGGTGCTCGGTAGTATTATTACGGTGCTTGGGTTAGTAAGTTTCGGTACAGCTGTTGGCTTTGGTGTGTATGGTGTGAATCAAATTCATCAAAAAATGGATCAGCTTAAGGTTAGCGATACAAGTAAACTGAGTGAGCTCGTTGGCGTTACAAGTGCAACCGTTGAAGATGATAGTAGTGTCGCTGTGAAGTATGTTGTGGCTGAAGGGACTCCCTATGCAACCGTCACTCATCTGCGCGGGCAGAATACGGCAAAGGTGAGCATTGTTAAAACGGGCGATACGGCAGCAATCACTATTAAAGATGAGGGTACCTGTGAATATAGTGAGTTCGAGTGCAATAGTCTTTCTCATGTTACTATTTATGGCCCACAGCTCTCGCAGCTTACGGTAGGTCACGGTGGGCTTGATTATCAGACGGCAAAGACAAATGATCTGAACGTTAGTGTTAATAGTGAGGCGCAGCTTGTACTGCATGGTTCCGTCGTGTCACTTACTGCAAACGTTGATGATTCGGCAACTCTTTCAGCATCAGATGTTGCGGTTCAGCGCGTGACACTTACTATGGCGACTTCGGCAGATGTGGACTTCGGGACTGTTAGTGATCTCGCCCTAAGTGTGCCGACTGCTTGTGCAGTAGGTAGGCATGGTCAACTCTCTACCGAAGGTATATCGCGGTTTACTGTTAACGGACAAACGGCTAGCATAACAGGACATCATTATGATGCAAATACGCCATGTCTTCTGATTAACCATTGGTAATTTGTTATACTAAGCGTAAGAACATTGGAGGATTCACGTTGATTGAAGTAAAAGACATTACGAAGGTGTATGGTAAAAAGAAGAATACTTTTACCGCGCTGAGTAACATGAGTTTTATTGTACCGGATGGAGAGGTGACGGCGATTGTTGGAAAATCTGGTTCAGGTAAAAGTACACTTATGCATGTGATGAGTGGCTTGGACCATGCAACGGAGGGTGCGGTGCTTGTGAACGGCGAAAATCTCAGCCTAATGAAGCAGAAAAATATTGATGCTTTTCGTGCGCATCAGATGAGTTTTATTTTCCAGAGCTTTTTTGTGCAGGGTAATGAAACATGCTATGACAATGTTAGTCTCCCACTGGAGATTGCAAACGTACCAGGTAAGGATCGGAAAGCGATGATCGAATCGGCGCTTGAGGCTGTAGAAATGAGCGAAAAGAAGAAGTCAAAGGCGAAAGATTTGTCAGGTGGTCAAAAGCAGCGTCTTGCGATTGCGCGCGCAATTGTGAATCGACCAAAAATTTTGTTCGCTGATGAGCCAACGGGTAACCTTGATTCGACAACGGGTGATCATGTTGAAAAGTTATTATTCAACTATGCGCGAAAGAATAACGCTAATCTTATTATTGTGACACATGATCCAGATTTGGCGGCACGCTGTGATCGTCGAATCTATGTGAAAGATGGAAGAATTGAAAAAATGGAAGGAGGCAAGATATGAGGCGCGCGGATATCCTGACCAGGGCAGGGCGAAACTTACGCCAGGCAAAAGTCCGCACGTTGCTAACCGCACTTGCAATTAGCGTGGGTGCGTTTACGATTACACTCGCGCTTGCCGCTGGTACGGGTGGTAAATTATATACCGATAATCTTATTAAGAATAATGGTGACGCAAACAGCCTCACTGTATTTGCAAAGAATTCCTCACAAGATTCGTCAGGCCCGAAGAAGTACGGCGCAGATGAATCGCATGTTTCTCAAGGCCTCTTGGGTGATGCGGACGTTAAAAAGATCCAAAGTTTGGCTGGAGTTGAAAGTGTTACGCCAATGTATAATGTAGGTGCAACGTATATGGTTGGACTGAATGGCGAGAAGTATGATACTTCAGTTTCAATCAAGGTTGATCAAACCGGTGTAACCCTCGGTGCGGGTACACTTACGCATAATCAGCCAGCGACTGGCTCGGTGGTCATCCCAGAAGATTATATTAAGCCACTTGGCTATGGTTCGGATGGGGCAGCTATCGGTAAGGTAATCACGCTACATGTCGATAAGACGACGATTCCGGGTTTGCCAACAGAAGGCAAGGACATAAGTTTTACGATTGCGGCTGTAAGCAAAAAGTCTGATACGGTGCTGCATTACCAAGCCGAGGTGTTGCTTAATTCTGCTGACGGCAAGGCTATTTATGATTACCAGACCCCTGCGCAGGCGGCAAACCAATATTATGGTGTGAACGTTCGTGTGGCGAATAGCGCAGATGCAAAAGCGGTGAAGACGGGGATTGAAAATAAGGGTGATTACCAGGTATTCTCATTGCAAGATGTGCAACAAGTACTCTTTACATTTGTCAATGTTGTCATGGGCGGTGCTGCGGGCTTTGGTGCACTGGCGATTCTTGCTTCAATCTTCGGTATTATCAATACACAGTACATAAGCGTGTTAGAGCGCACACAGCAGATTGGTCTAATGAAGGCACTTGGCGCTCGTCGCAAAGACATTGGTAAGCTATTCCGTTATGAAGCAGCATGGGTTGGGTTTCTCGGTGGTCTTATTGGGACAGTAGGCGCATTGCTTGTCGGGCTCTTTAACCCAATGATTGCTACGGCACTCAATCTTGATAAAGGCACGGAGCTACTTGTGTTTCAGCCGCTGACGAGTGTGATTCTCATCCTTGCGCTTGTCCTTGTGGCTGTGCTTGCGGGTTATTTCCCAAGCCGCAAAGCGTCACGGCTTGATCCGATTGAAGCACTTCGCGTTGAATAATACTCTAGAGGTGGCTATGGCCACCTCTTATCGTTCGGGAGTGACTAGTGTATAATTTACAGTATGTTAGACATCCGATTCATTAGGGAGAATCCCGACCGCGTCCAGGAAGCGGCTGCGCAAAAAGGTTATACGGTAAACATTGCCGAGCTTTTGAGTGTGGATGAATCGCGACGTGAACTCCAGATGAAAGCGGATGAATTGCGTACGAAGCGTAATGAGATCTCCGCACAGATGAAGGGCGGCAAGCCGAGCGCAGAGCTTGTTGAACAGGGCAAGGTGATAAAGACTGAGCTTATGGAGGTGGAAGATCACCTGCGTGTAGCGGAAGAGACATATATCCAACTGCTCAAAGTAGTGCCTAATATGCCGCTAGATACCGTACCTATCGGTACTAGTGAGGATGAGAATGTCGTTATTAAGACAGTGGGGGAGAAACCTGAATTTGCTTTTGTTCCTAAGAGCCACTGGGAGATCGCCGAAGCTCGGGGGTGGATAGATAAGGAGCGCGCCGCAAAGATTGCTGGTGCACGATTTGCGTACTTACGAGGTGATCTTGTCAGGCTTGAGATGGCGCTATGGCAGTATGGGATGGACGTACTGGGCTCCGAAGAGGTGCTGCAACAGATCATTGACAATAATCAGCTAACTGGCGTCAGTAACAAGCCATTTGTTCCTATTATCCCACCAGCAGTCGCGCGTACGGAAGTTTTCCAGGCGACGGGTCGCTTAAATAAAGAAGAGCAAACCTATAAGATTGAGGATGAGGATTTGTGGCTTAACGCAAGTGCTGAACATACGATGGCACCGATGTATATGAACGAGATTTTGCCACAGGCAGAGTTGCCACTTCGCATGGTTGGATATACGACGGCATTTCGTCGCGAAGCTGGAACTTATGGCAAGGACGCCGAGGGAATTTTTCGCCTTCACCAGTTTAATAAGCTTGAAATGGAGAGCTTCTCGACCGCGGAGACATCATTAAATGAACATTTGTTTATGGTGGCGATCCAAGAATACCTAATGACACAACTTGGTTTGCCTTTTCAAACACTTGAGAAATGTACAGCTGATATTGGTCGGCCAAACGCAAAGGGTGTTGATATTAACACGTGGTTGCCTGGGCAAAATGAATACCGCGAGACTCATACCGCTGACTATATAACCGATTATCAGGCGCGACCGATGAAAACTCGTGTAAGGCGCGACGATGGTAAAGTTGAGTACGTACACACAAATGACGCAACAGTGTTTTCTGAGCGCCCTCTTGTTGCTATCTTAGAGAACTTCCAAACCGCTGAAGGTAAGGTTACTGTACCTGAAGTCTTGCGCCCGTATATGGGCGGTCGCGAGCAGATTTAAGTCGCATGTGGTATACTATAAGTACCAATAACGGTTAAACGAAGGGGGTCGCCATGATCGCAAACGTCGAAATAACCGGAGTCGGGAGCTACTCACCCGATGAACTTACAAAGAAATATGTACGTCGCAAGATCGGCATGCTTGATAGGAAGCTGCCGAAGCACGCGCGTAAAAGCGCTTGGGCTGAGGCGAAGCTTGCGCAGGTAAACCGCGACAAGGGGAATAAGTACGAAGTAGAAGTTGTGTTACATGTGCCTAATAAGCTCATTACTGCACATGACTCAACTATGAATATCCTTGCAGCTACTGATATTGTTGAGGCGAAACTGACAAACCAACTTCGAAGATATAAAGAGGACAGTATCCCACATGTAGGGCAACGTAAGTTGCTTGATCGCTTTAAGCGTAGTTACGCGCGCGAAATGTAGCAATAAAATGGAAAGACAGCCTCTAACGGGCTGTCTTTCTTGTTCTACCTCTTTTAATCATGCTTGTAAACAGTTATAATGATGGGTAGTTTTTCTGATAGTCCACATGAGAGCAGAGAGGGTTTTTATCGTATGGTAAGTCAACAACAGGCGCTAACTAAAGTATTCGGTGATCCGCAGAAGCGGATTTTGCGCCGAATGCAAAAAAAGGTTAACGAGATTAATAAGCTCGAAGAAACCTATAAAAAAATGTCTAAAAAGGACCTTGCGGCCCAAACTGAAGTGCTGAAGAAGCGGTTTTCTAAGAAGGGGACAACCCTTGACACACTTTTACCTGATGCGTTTGCGCTGACCCGTGAAATGAGCAATCGCGTGCTTGGCATGCGTCCATTTGACGTGCAGCTTATTGGCGGTATTGCATTGCACGAGGGGAACGTGGCAGAAATGAAAACTGGTGAAGGTAAGACTCTTGTTGCAACTTTGCCAGTATATTTGAATGCGCTTGAGGGTAAGGGCGTTCACGTAGTGACGGTAAATGACTACCTTGCACAGCGTGACGCTGGCTGGATGGGTGAACTCTACGCGGCGCTTGGCATGAGTGTCGGTGTTATTGTTAATGATGCATCGTTCCTTTGGGATGGTAAATACGATAACGAAAGCCATACAGATGCACGTATGAAAAAGCTCCGTCCATGCACCCGCAAAGAGGCATATGAAGCAGACATTACCTACGGTACTAACAACGAATTTGGATTTGATTACCTTCGTGACAATATGGTGAACGAGATTGATCTGGTGCGTCAGCGTAGTTTGCACTTTGCAATTGTGGACGAGGTGGACTCAATTCTGATTGACGAAGCACGTACGCCGCTGATTATTAGTGCGCCTGCTGCAGATAACCCAGACTCGTACTATCAGTTCGCAAAAATTGCCGCTAAGCTCGTACCTGACGATTACGTACTCGATGAAAAGCGTCGTAGTGTTGCGCTTACAGACGAAGGTGTCGAGAAGGTTCAGAAGATGCTTGGCATTAAAAACCTTTACACGCCTGAATACGTTCGTAGCGTGTATCACATGGATCAAGCGCTTCGTGCGCAGACGCTTTTTCACCGTGATAAGGATTATGTTGTTACTAACGGTGGTGAGGTGATCATCGTCGATGAACATACCGGGCGCTTGAAGCAAGGTAACCGCTACAATGAAGGCCTTCACCAGGCTATTGAAGCGAAAGAAGGTGTTCCGGTATTGCAAGAGAGTATGACACTTGCGACTATTTCATTCCAGAACTATTTCCGTTTGTACGACAAGCTTTCAGGGATGACCGGTACGGCACTTACTGAGGCCGAGGAATTCCAGCAGATTTATGAGCTTGATGTTGTCGTGATTCCACCAAATCGAGCTATTGCTCGTAAAGATCACGAAGATCTTATCTATAAGACTGAGAAGGGTAAGTTGAAGGCGGTTGCGCAGGCTATTAAGGAATATCATGATGCGGGCCGACCCGTGCTTGTCGGTTCTGGATCGATCGCAAAGAACGAAATGATTGCCGCGTTCCTCGACAAAGAAGGCATTAAATATGAAATCTTAAATGCTAAGAATAATGAGCATGAAGCGGCTATTATCGAGCGGGCTGGTGAAAAGGGCGCAATTACTCTTGCGACAAATATTGCCGGTCGTGGTACCGACATTAAACTTGGCAAGGGTGTTAAAGAGCTCGGCGGTTTGGTTGTGATTGGCTCTGAGCGTCATGAATCTCGTCGTATCGATAACCAGCTTCGCGGTCGTGGCGGCCGTCAAGGTGACCCTGGTGATACGCAGTTCTACGTATCGACCGAAGATGACCTTATGCGTATTTTCCAGGGTGAGCGTATTGCAAGCTTGATGGACCGACTTGGTGTTGATGAGGAAACGGCAATTCAGAATCGTGCAGTGAGTAAAACACTCGAATCTGCACAGAAGCGTGTAGAGGGTTACAATTTTGACACTCGTAAAAATGTTGTTCAGTATGACAATGTGATTAACCGTCACCGCAAAGTTGTATACACCATGCGTCGTAGGATTCTTGAAGGTGATAACATTAAGCCGGAGATTCAGCGTTTGCTTGGCGAACTTGTTACCGACCTAACGCTTGTTCCAGGCAAGAATAATCCTAAGTTTGCTGAGCAATTTGAGTCAGTTATCCCAGCTTCTGATAAGGAAATTGAGGAGATTGGACTTGAGAAGAAGGATCGCGCACGTCGCGAGCTCGCACTGAAGGTAGCCGAAAAGTGTTACACCGTTAAGGAAAAAGAGCTCGGTAGCGATTTAATTCGCCAAGTTGAGCGTGAAGTCTACCTACAGGTTCTTGATACGCTTTGGATGCAGCACCTCGAGAATATGCAACATCTTCGCGAGGGCATTCACTGGCGCAGCGTTGGTCAGCGCGACCCACTTGTTGAGTATCGCTCAGAATCGCAGAAGCTCTTTGAGAGCTTGCAGGTGACACTCCGCGAAGAAGTACTGCGTGCAATTTATCACGTACGCAAAACTGATGCGATTAGCCGTACTGCCCAGGAGGAAGAGCATGACACTGAGCTTACGAAGCTTGCTGAAAAGTCAGTTGAACACGGTGTGAACGAGATTACTGGTGGTGAAGAGAATCGTGACGACGACTTTAGCGACTCCATCAAGAAAGCGAAGACAACAACTGAAGTTAATCATCAGCGTAATGTTGCCCGAAAAAAGAAAAAGGCGCAGCGCCAGAATCGTAAGAAGAGTCGTTAGGCATGAAGCACACCACCACTGAAGTACGGTTGAAAAATGGTGCCCGCGGTTTGTTGATTGATGTTCCCGGCGCGACGGTGATGAGCTTTCAGTTTCAGTTCCGTGCCGGTAATCGCTACGTAAAAAACAAGGATATTTACGAGACCGCTCATATTATGGAGCACATGGCGTTTGGTGCGAACGCTGAATTTAAAAGCGAGCATGCGTATGAGGCTGAGTTTACTAAAAACGGTGCTTACCATAACGCATGGACGAGCGATTTGTCGATGGTATATATTGCTGACTGTGCTGACTTTGAATGGGAGCGTATCTTGCAATTGCAACAAGTCGCCATTTGTCAGCCTAAATTCCGCGGCGAAGAGCTCGAGGCGGAAAAGGGTAATGTGAAAAGCGAGCTTACGGGCTATCTTAACAACCATAACCGTGTGCTTTGGCCGAAGATTCAGCAGCTTCTTGGCGAAGACGTATATAGCTACTGGCAGCGTATCCAGACGATTAGCAATGTGACGATTCGTGATATTCGTGAGCATCATGTTCGTACCCATACGAGCGACAATATGCGTTTCGTGATCGCTGGTAAGCTTGATGGCCGGAAGGCACAGATTAAGCGTGCGCTTGAATCTTGGGAATTACCGCGCGGTGAGCGCTTTGTTGTGCCGAAGGATGAGCTGACCAGTGGTAATCCAACGCAGATTCGTCGCAAAGAGGCGAGTAACCTCACGTTTGGCTGGAGTATGACATTGCCCAGAGAATTGAGCGACGAAGAGGCGGAAGCTATGGCATGTCTTGACCAGATTCTTACCGGTACGCTTCATTCACGTATTTATGGTGCTGCGCGTAAAAAGGGTTTGGCATATGGTATGTTTAGCGAAACGTCGGTCGGATTTCATGATAGCAGTTGGGATTTTGGCGGACAAGTGAACCTCGATACGGCTGGTGGACTATTTGATATTATTGTTCGAGAAGTTAAGGCGGTAAGTGATGGTAAAATTACCGAAGAAGAACTTGCAGCTGCAAAATCATATGCACTTGGACGACACCAGATGGGAGCACAGACCGTGTCGCAGATTAGTAATTTCTACTCTGGTCGTTACTTTGGTGATGGGTTCGTGAAGGATTATGATAAAGTTCCTGACGCCATCCGCAACATTAGTCTTGAACGTATGCTTGCGACGGCTCGTGAATTCATCGCACATAACACATGGGTACTTGCTGGCGTGAGTAGTGGCGATAAAGAGGACATTGTAGCGCTGAGTGATAAGCTTGGCAAGGTTTTCTCTACTCCTGAACCCTAAAACTGGTACAATATGTATATGAAAGTTGCAATCGCTGGCTATGGAATCGAAGGGAAGGCGAGCTTTGATTATTGGTGTGCTAAAGGTGCCGAAGTAACGATTGCAGATGAGCGCGATAGCCTAAGCGTGCCTGCTGAGGCTGCTGGGGCGATTTTAGGTGCTGAGGCGTTTGCTGAACTTGGAGATTTTGATTTGATTATCCGTTCGCCAAGTATCAATCCCGTAAAGTTACCTTACGGGGATAAAGTTTGGTCGGCAACTAATGAATTTTTGAAAGAGTGCCCCGCACCAATCATTGGTGTGACTGGCACCAAAGGTAAGGGTACGACCTCGAGTCTAATAGCGGCCATTTTGAAAGAATCAGACTGTACGGTTCACCTGGTGGGTAATATTGGCATACCGGCACTAGAGGAGCTTGCGAGTATTAAGAAAGATGACATCGTTGTTTACGAAATGTCGAGTTTTCAGCTGTGGGATGCCCACGCGAGTCCACGTATTGCGATTATATTGATGCTTGAGCCGGATCATCTAGATGTACACACGAGCTTTGAGGAGTATATTGAAGCAAAGTCGCAGATTGTTCGTCATCAGAGTGCTGATGACATTGCACTGTATCATCCAACAAATCGGTGGTCAAGTGAAATTGCACATTCTGGCGTGTCACAGCCTGTTCGATACGGTATCCCTGATGATGGGCAAGTGTATGTAGATGGTGATGCATTCTATGTTGAAGATACGCGTATTTGCTCGGTTGATGCGCTACAGCTGGTTGGTGAGTTTAACCGTGAGAATGCGTGTGCTGCTATTAGTGCGGCGCTTGCAGCTGGGGCCGAGCGATCTGCGGTTGAGGCCGGCCTGAAATCATTCCATGGTCTTAACCATCGATTGAAGTTTGTACGCACAGTGGATGGCGTATCCTATTACGATGATAGTATTGCTACTACGCCGGGGAGTGCTATTGCGGCATTACGATCATTTGCGGCACCTCGGTTTATTATTTTGGGTGGCTCGAGTAAGGGTGTAGAGTACGATGAGATTGTTGCTGAATGTAGAGCAGCAAATGCTGCGGTGATTGCTATTGGCCAGACTGGTGAAACAATCGCACGTCTTTGTGCTGAGCAAGAAGTAGTGTGCTACCGCGTGACTGGGCGCATGAACGAAGTGGTTGAAAAGGCGCATGAAGTCGCGCCCGAGGGGAGTGTCGTTATACTGAGTCCTGCGAGTGCGAGTTTTGATCAGTATGATAATTATAGTCATCGTGGCGACCAATTCGTGGCCGCAGTAGAGGCGCTATAAGATGGCAAAGGATGTGACAAAAGGCCGGTTGGCGGTCCAGCGGGCTTTTTCGACGAGTGACATTGTCGTACTTGCCATTACGTTTGTTGTTTTCTTCTTAGCATCAAGTACATATTTTATTATTAACTACTTTACGAATGATATGTCTGGTAGTGACACGGCAGATATAATTATGGTGGGGATTATCGGTACTATCATTGGTGCGGGCGTACTTTTTGGTGTGGCACTTGTAGTCGGTATGTTTATGGTCCGACTGCAGCGCCAAGTAATGCTGGGTAATTCACTGCAGGTTGAATATAGCGCGTATGCGTGGCTTCGTGATTGGGCTAACGAAGTGTCGGCGGATTTGGAAATGCCACGGGTGGAGATATTTGTGACACAGGATCCGGTGATTAATGCCTATTCATTTGGATTCGCGCGTCCGTACGCTATCGTGCTGCAATCAGGTACGATTCGCTACTTAAGCAAAGATGAGCTCAAGGTGGTGTTAGTGCATGAGATGGCACACATTAAATATGGCCATGTGAATGCTGCGGTGTACTTACAACCATTTATGGCCGTGCCTGTACTTGGTGCTATTTTTACCTGGCTTGCCGGTTTTTGGCAGCGTCGTACTGAGTTTACGGCCGATCGGCTCGCGCTTATGTATATGCAAGATTCGGAACTTGTGAAACAAGCGCTTATTAAGGTGCATGTTGGGCCTGACGTTGCGAGTAGTATGAATGATATTGCTCGCCAGTGGCTTCAATATACCGCTGAGCGACCGATGAACCATCTTGCGCAGACGTTCAGCAATCATCCCTTTTTAGTACGTCGTATTAGTAGAATTGACGAACGAAAGCATATCGTTGAGCCGGTCACATCTCAAACTCAAAAGCCAGTCGCGTAATTTGACGAGCAATTGCCTCTGTGGGCTCTAGAATATTCACGCCAGGGAAGCGAATTTGTAGCTGACGCTTGAGTGTAATGTAATGTGTGCAGGCAAGGATGAGCGTATCACTGCCACTTGCTATACTTGTAGCCACTTCATCAAATGAAATCATGTTAGCCTTGTCGTGTTCAATAGCGGCGGCCCACCCAGCTGCATTTGGCTGGTCAATAATAAGTTCATTGGCGTATTGATGGAGCAGATGCTGATATCGCTTACTTTTGAGTGTAAGCGGGGTTGCAAGTACAGTCGCGTGATGGGTAGTTGATGTGGTGGCTGCCGGCTTAATCATTGGTTCGATGCCAACAAATTTTATTTCTGGAAATTGTCCTCGTAAGATAGTAATTGCAGCCATTGTTGCGGTATTGCAAGCAATGACAATAATAGGGCAGTGAACCTCTAGCAGTGGCTGAATAGCCTTTGTTGTAAGCTCAATAATCTCACTATCTTTGCGTGATCCATAGGGTACGTGTTCGCGATCGTTTACTACTATAAACGTATGTTCTGGTAAGAGTCTTTGCAAACCCTCCGCGATGAATTCACCGCCGCGGCCAGAATCAAATACGCCAATCTTCATATGCTCAGTGTATCACTAACGCTAGAGGTGATGATACAATGTAAAGAGATGCAACCACTGAAGAAACGGGCAAACGAATTACTTGCCGATATCACCGCCGACTGCGACTCACTTCATATCAACGCAAAGTCTGAAGAATTAGAAGCAATCGATGCGCAACTTGCCGATGCAAATGTTTGGGCCAATTTAGAGCGTGCGCAGAATTTATCGCGCCAATCAGCCACACTTAAAGGCCAAGTTGAGCCGTGGAATATTCTGCATTCGCAGGTGAGCGATATTGTTGAATTGATGGAGCTGGGTGACGATAGCATGGCAGCGGAATTTAATAGTCAGCTTGATGTATTCGAGTTGGAGTATGCTCAGCGCCATAAGGAATTACTACTGAGTGGTGAATATGATTCCCATGCGGCCGTGCTGAAGTTAAGTTCGGGCGCTGGCGGTACTGATGCGCAGGATTGGACGGAGATGCTTGAGCGTATGTATCTGCGCTGGGCAGAGGCAAACGATATGCATGTTGAGCTTATCGAGCGTTCTACTGGCGAAGAGGCGGGTATTAAAAATGCTACTTATATCGTGAGCGGGTCTTACGCTTATGGTCGGCTTCGTAGTGAGCATGGCGTACATCGCTTGGTTCGCTTGAGTCCGTTTAACTCGGATAACCTCCGTCAGACAAGTTTTGCTCTTGTTGAAATTATGCCAGAAATCGATGCGCCTGATGAAGTGAAAGTGGACGATAAAGATCTCAAAATTGATGTATACCGGAGCGGCGGCCATGGTGGACAGAGTGTGAATACTACTGATAGTGCAGTGCGTGTCACTCATATTCCGACTGGGATCGTTGTGGCCATTCAGAATGAGCGCAGTCAGATACAAAATAAAGAAACAGCGCTTAAGATTCTTCGTAGCAAACTTGCACAGATGCTCGCCGAACAGCACGCTGATACACTATCGGATCTACGTGCAGGGGAGTCTGCAAGTTGGGGTGCGCAGATTCGCAATTACGTATTGCACCCTTACACACTCGTTAAAGATACGCGTACAAAATACGAAGTTACGGATGCAAAATCGGTGCTCGACGGTAATATTGATGGATTTATTGATGCATATCTTACCGCCCAAGCAACTAAGCAGTAACGTGCTCATGGCACGGTGGTTTAGTGGTTATTCTTATGCTATACTGGGCTAAGTAATGATTCTGTTAGATAGGGTAACCAAGTCGTACGGCAAAGATGGCAAGCCGGCATTAAACCGGGTGTCTTTGCATGTCGAGCCGAATGAATTTGTGATTATTGTCGGTACGTCTGGAGCAGGTAAGAGCACGCTACTTAAATTGTTGACACGTGAAGAGAAGCCAACTAGTGGTAAGATCGTCGTTGGCGGTATTGATTACGACACACTGAAAGATAAACATATCCCACTACTTCGTCGTAAAATTGGTGTGGTTTTTCAGGATTTCAAATTATTGCCACAGCGTACGGTATTTGAGAACGTAGCATTTGCACTCGAAATTGCCGGTATGACTAACCGTGAGATTAAGAATACAGTACCAAAGGTAATTGAGCTTGTGGGCTTAACTGGCAAAGAGAAGCAGTTCCCACACCAACTTTCCGGTGGGGAGCGTCAGCGCGTGGCAATCGCGCGTGCAGTTGTACGCCAACCGAAGATTTTAATTGCCGATGAGCCAACGGGTAACCTTGACCCAAAGCACAGCTGGGATATTGTTCGATTACTGGAAAAGATTAATAAATACGGCACTACTGTCCTTTTAACTACTCACAATGTCGAGATCGTTAACAAGTTGAAACGCCGCGTGATTACGATTGAGCATGGCAAGATTACGTCTGACCAAGCTCAGGGGAGCTACCGACAATGAGTAAGGAAAAGAACACTAAGGCTTTTGCGCAGGCAAAGCAGCATCGTCGTCAGTGGATTACATTCCTTCGAATGTGTCGCTATGGCGTAAATAACTTTACTCGTAATACTTGGCTAACAATCGCAGCAACTGCTGTAATGACCCTAACGCTAGTAACGGTGCTCATTACTGTTGCTGCCCAGAACATCCTTACTGATACGGCAACGCATATTGCTCGTAATATCGATCGCTCTATTTATCTCAAGACAGGGACGACTGAAAACCAGGCAGGTCCGATTATAGGTGATCTTAAGAAACTTTCGAATGTCGAGTCGGTGAACTTTATTAGTACCGAGCAGGGGAAGGCAGATTTTGCCCAGAAGAATAAGAGTGATCTTAAAACCCTGAGTGCACTTACTCAGGCCACTGATAAAATTCCAGCGACAATTCGCGTTAATCTTAAAAACGTGAATGATACGAGCCAGCTTGTGGATTTTGTGAGGACCAACAAACCCCTCAAGCAATATATTGATGATTCGACACCGCCAAGTTTTATGGGCAACCGCAAGTCAGCAACCGATACGATTGCAGCATGGACACATACTGCGCAACAGGTAGGTATTGGTGCAAGCATTCTCTTTACCGCGATGTCAATGCTGATTATCTTTAATACGATTCGCATGGCCATCTTTAACCGTCGTGATGAGATTGAGATGATGAAGCTAATTGGCGCAGATAAAGGCTTTATTCGCGGTCCATTTGTGGTTGAAGCTATGGTATATGGCTTTATTGCAGCGGTTATCGCAACCGTATTAACATTTATGATTATGCTGAGTATTCATGATAAAGTTGCCGCGTGGGGAGTGTCTATCCAACCTACAATGGAACTCTATACTACGTACATTGGACTTGTGCTGCTTGGTGCTATCGTGGTCGGAGCGCTTATTGGTACAATTTCATCACTACTTGCAACTAGGCGCTACCTGAAGATTTAATCGCCCGTCTACCTCCTAATGAGGTGATATGGGGAGAGGGGAGTTTTATGACGCACAAACAACTTGACATACGGTTTATGCTTATGCTAAAATCTAAGTTAATGAAGCTACGGTCCACCACACCAGTTTCAAAAGGGCTAGCTACGAAATCAATCATCGTAGCAGCTGCTGTTTTAACTGCCGTTAGCTCTCCTTTTTCGATTATTTCTCAAGTGCATGCAGATCAGTTTGACGATCAGATTTCTGCTCTGCGTTCACAGATGAGTCAGTACCAATCACAGGCTAATGTGCTTGATGCTCAGGCAAAGACCTACCAGGCGGCTCTCGATCAGATTACCGCACAAAAGAATGCTATTTTGGCGCAAATTGATATTAGTCAAAAAGAATACGATCAACTGCAGAAGCAGATCGACGATACGAAGCAGAAGATTAGCGATAATAAAGATGCACTCGGCCAGATTATTGCTGATATGTATGTTGATGGGTCAGTTACACCGCTAGAAATGCTTGCAAGCAGCAAAAATATTGGTGACTATGCCGACCAGCAGGCCTACCAATCATCGATTCAAGATAACCTCAGCAAGACGATCGACCAGATTAATCAACTCAAAGCTAAGTTAGAGAAGAGCCAAAAGGATGTGAAGGTTGTACTTGATCAGCAGAACGGCCAAAAAGCACAGCTTGCTGCCAAAGAGGCTGAGCAACAAGACCTTGTAAATAAAACAGAGGGTAATGAGGCCGCCTACCAGCAACTGGCTGCGAATGCACAAGCCCAGATGGATAGTGCAGCAGCACAGCAGCGCGCATATTACGCAGCTTTACAATCGTCTGGTGCAAGCTTTGATTCAGGTACTATTGGCAGTTTTGTATATGACAACTGGAGCGGTAATATGGGCTGTGGTGCTGGAGGTTATCCTTACTGTGGCACTCAAGATACCTACTCTGATCCATGGGATCTTCTTAATCGTGAGTGCGTAAGCTACGCTGCATGGCGTATTGACCAGGTGTATCATCGGAAGGTTCAACCATTTAATGGAAATGGTATGGCATATCAGTGGGGACAGGGGTACGCAACGGGTGCTGTGCGCGTGAGCGATCCACAGCCGGGTGACGCTGTTGTACTAATGCCGATTTCCGGATTTGCCCCTGTAGGGCACTTGATGGTAGTTGAATCGGTTAATGGTGATTGGGTCCATGTTAGTCAGTACAACTTCTATGGTACTGGCGAGTATAGTACGATGGATATTCAGAAATCTGGTGTCATCTTCCTTCGCTTTCCTAGTAAATAGTTAAGCAAATATTTATATTGCAGTGCTGTGTAGTTGGCGTGAATCGCTAGTGCTATAATAGTAGCAATGTCTAACAATGATTCTATTGACCAGCCGGCTGGGGAGCAGCCGTCGCACAGTACCGAGCATGCTCGGTACCCGAAGATACAACAAATTAGTCCTGCAACATTTTTTGTGTCACTAGCTCTTATGGCACTTGTCGCATTTGTAGCCGGTACGCGTAGTGATCAAATTTACGCAGCTGTTGGCCCAATGTTTGGTATTAAGGTTGCGACAGGTTCGCTTGATACGTCTGTTTTACAGCAAACCTACCAGAACCTCAGGGCTAACTTCGACGGCAAACTTGATACTGCCAAGCTTGAAGATGGTGCTGCACGAGGTATGGTTGCAGCCGCAGGCGACCAGTATACGGTGTTTATGGACAAAAAAGAGGCTGACGACTTTAATAAGAGTCTTGATGGCCAGGTGTCGGGTATCGGTTGTGAAATTGGCGTTCGTAATGACCAGCCGACGGTTTTGCGTGTTATCTCTAATTCACCAGCAGAGCAAGCTGGTTTGCAGATAGGAGATATATTTGTATCTGTGAACGGTACATCAATGGCGGGCAAGGATTCGGCAACGGTTGCGCAAGCTGTGCGCGGGAATGCTGGTACATCAGTGAAGCTAGCCATGCAGCGTAGTGGTACAACAACAGACTACACAATTACACGAGCCCAGGTAGATGATCCCAGTGTGCGCTGGAGTGAGCAAAACGGTATTGGTATCATGACAATTTCTCGTTTTGACGCTCAGACTGGCAACCTTGCAACGAAGGCTGCACAAGAATTTAAATCTAAGAGTGTGAGGGGCGTTGTTGTTGATCTTCGCGATAACGGTGGTGGCTATCTTGATGCTGCACAGGCGGTTGCTGGACTTTGGCTTGATCACAAGCTTGTAGTGACCGAGAAGACAAATGGGCAAGTGGTGGATAGCATTATGTCTGGGAGCAACCCAATCCTTGCTGGTCTCAAGACGGTGGTGCTCGTGAATGGAGGTAGTGCGAGTGCAAGCGAGATTCTTTCTGGAGCCCTACAAGATTACAGCGCAGCAACGCTTGTCGGCGAAAAGACATTCGGTAAGGGTACGGTACAAAAGGTGATAAATCTTCCTGACGGTCGTATTCTTAAGGTGACAGTAGCACGCTGGTATACGCCAAAAGGCAAGAATATTACTGCGCAGGGTATCGAGCCGAACCAGAAGGTATCAATTAGCGCTGCTGATAGTAATGCAGGACGTGACCCACAGCTGAGTGCTGCTATGGGATTGCTCCCATAGCACTTGTGTTATACTGTAGGAAGTAAGGATTAAAGGATATGGACACAGTAAAAAAGAAGATTCTCCTAGTCGAAGACGATACCGCACTTGCTGCCGTCTATCGATCGCGCCTTGAGTTCGAAGGTTTTGAGATTAGCGAAGTGCATAACGGCGAAGATGCTTTGTCGGCTGCTATCTCATTCAAGCCTGATCTTATTCTGCTTGATGCGATGATGCCAAAGATTAGTGGTTTTGATGTGCTCGATATTTTGCGGAACACACCAGAGACAACTAATATACGCGTAATTATGCTAACTGCACTTAGTCAGCCAAAGGATAAAGAGCGTGCTGAACAACTTGGCGTTGATGATTATCTTGTAAAATCTGAAGTTGTGATCGGTGACGTGGTTGAGCGCGTTAAATACCATCTAGGCCTTGGTGCGGGCCATATGCCGACCGCACCAGCAAATAGCTAGCGATATCTATCGATGCAAGAATTGCCATAAGCGTATTGACTTTTTGGCAATTTTTTGCTATAGTATAATTGCTATATAAAAAACAAACATAGTATAGGTATAAAGACATGAACGATCATTACAAGGGACCTACTAACAACGAACTTCGCGACGAGGACTTGATAAATCCGGTGGAAGATGAACGTAAAGAACCGCTTACATTTGTTTATGATCCAGCTCGTGTGCCAACCCTTACAGCCCAGGAGCTAAAGCGTATAGAAGACGATGTATATAGGCAAGGTATATCTGCCAATGAAGGCCAGAGCATTATTTATGATGAACTTGAACGTATGGGTTTAAAGTACGGAGATATGCAGCGCGGTGATACCGTTGTTTTCGATTTTGTTGATGTTGATGGTAAGCATGATCTTCGCCCAGTGAAGGTTAGTTATGAAGATTTTGGTACCCATGTCCAGGGGGCGCAACTAGATAATATAGGTGAGGATAATAATAAAGAGGAAGCCGAACAGCAGCGGATGCTTAGAACAGTCCTCGAAGACATTGGTGATGATATTCAACGGGCTAGTGACAAGATTGAAGAGGAGTCGGACATCTTGCGTCGTGGGCGCGTGATCGTTGACGAGGCGCTTAGCCAGATTGATGCGTTTGCGCTTAGATTGAAAAATGGTCAGCATGCTCAACAAGATGAGATAAAGCACCTTACTGAGCAGGAGGACATCTCCCAGATGAGGGCGCTAATTACTTTAGAGGCGGATGATAGCAGTGAAGGCCTTAAGGTGGTGACTAGTCTTGGCTTGGATGTTGATGAGCGACGTCGACAGAACCCAAATGTTGATGAGCACCATCAAGAAGTGCTTAATGATAGTATTAATGACGTGAAGTATGTGATCGAAGACATGCACCTTAATCGTTCTAGACTTGCAGGTGAAACTAGTGAGGCCCAAAAGATTGTGGAACAGATCTTAAGTATTTTCAATGAGTTACTCTACAGTAATCAGCGTGGCCATGAAGCTTACGGCGCTCGTTTGTCGCAATTAGTTAATCAGCTGGGGGAAATTGTCAAAAGCAATAGGACGCTATCAGATGAATTTCCTGGCCTGGTTAGTAAAGCAATTGGTTTGACTCGCTCATAAGTATAAAGAAGTTCGATATTCATATAATAAAGGGACACGCTCGGCGTGTCCCTTTATTATATGAATGTTATTTCAACTCTTCTAGTTAGTTATATCATTAACACAGACTTGTGTGCGAGGCTGAGTGCGACCAGTGAAAGTGCCTTTTTTAACCTTTTTGAAGCTCACTACACCAGCTGTTGCTGCGTGGATAGTGAAGTTGCGGCTAATGTAGGTACCTGGACCAGCGATCTTAGTACTACCAGTCTGACGAACGAGTACTTCACCCGCGTTGACTTTTTGGCCGCCAAAGCGCTTCACGCCAAGGCGGGCGCCGGCGTTGTTGTGGACGTTCTTGCTTGAACCACCTGCTTTAACGTGTGACATATAGCTCCTTAAACACTAATATATTACTACTACGCAGCCTTATCTCTAGAGATAAGATTACATAATAAATCAATCTATCCTATTTTACTCTGTTACTGGGATTTCGTCAAGCCTTTTCAAGGAGAAGAAGTTCTCGGGCGACAACTTGGTTTTCACGGTAATAGAGAAGCTGGTCGGGATTTACGAGGGTAAGCTCACGGCGGCGGTAACCGAGTTTATCAAGGTGAGCTATGAACGGTAGATGAGTAAAGGTGTCTTCTTTGGATTTCCAAGCGGGAACGGCAATACATAATGGCGTGCCACTCGGAATTTGGTCAAAAAGATTAGTGAGAAACGAGCTAATGATGTGGTTACAGTTGCCGCGTACCTCTATTAACTTAGCGGGTGAGGGAGGGGCGCTAAATGGCTGACCAAGGTATGTTTCACATGCTATTGCATCAATAGGGCTATCCCATGTAGCAGTCATTGCATCGGCTTGGTTGAGGGTTGGTTTAGTGCTTAGATGATGCATTTGGTTTAACCATTCAAGATTACTACTAGAATAATCAATCATTTTATCTGATAAGTCGGTACCATAAATATCAAATCCGAGGAGAGCAGCTTCTTGAAGGATAACTCCAGTGCCACAAAATGGATCAAGGACACGACCTTTTTCTATGCTTGACATATTTACCATCATACGAGCTAATTTAGGGGGCAACATGCCTACGAATGCATCGGTTTTTGGACGGGCTTGATCACGGGCGGCGAAGGCGGTGATATTTTGTGCACCCACACTCTCGGCGACAATCACGCGCCCATCACCAGCACGAACAATTAAAAGCTCTATGTGACTATCGTTGAGCCCAAGTTTGTTGTGGTGTGACGCGGCAGTATTAAGCGCAGGCTCGTTATTTGGGATAAGGCGCACACTTACGCCATGTTCGCGAAGCTTTTTTTTGAGGATAAGGCCTGTCTTTTGAATATCGCGCGCCGACTCGGGGAACCCATATGCACTAAGGCCAAGAGTGATTTTACCTTCGCGCTTAGTCCATTCGGATTCATAATTTTTAGCAATTTGCGAACCAACCTGGCGCCAGTTGCCGCGGAGTTCTGCGACCACACGACCGGCCTTTTGTGTACCGCCAAGACGGTTAAAGTCAAAATCGTTCGTTGAGATGGTTGCTGAAATTCCAGAAAACCACTGTACATTTGATGAACCATACAAAACTTCAAGTTCCGCAACACTGAGTGCTGGTTGGCGACCGAGGAGAGCGATATACATGTTACTAGTATACTATGCTGATATTAGTATATACTATAGAGGTATGAAAGTTTCTTTAAGGACGGGGATTAGTACCACGACATTTGTACTGATTGTTGTTATTTTGTTCTTTTCACGACGCGAGCTACACCATGCATGGGGCCTTGTTGGCCACGTTGACTGGCGGATATTGCTTGCCCTTGTGCCTGTGATTATGATCGGCTACTTGGCTGCGGGTGAGATGACGTTTTCGTATTTGCGCCAGAAGGGTCTCATTACAAAGATTAGCGTTTGGAGCCAGATGCGTATTTCGTTAGAGCTGAATTTCGTGAACCATATTTTGCCAAGTGGTGGAGTGAGTGGGGTGTCATATATGAACTGGCGCCTAGGTAAATACGGTGTATCAACGGGCAAGGCGACAATGGCACAGGGCGTGCGATATGTCTCGGGCTTTGCAGCAATGGTGACACTTTTGATTGTGGCCGTGTTTTGGGTAACGATTGATGGTACAGTGAACCGCTGGATTATTCTGATGAGCTCCATGTTAGTAACGCTGATGATTGTAACAATCATTGGTAGTGGCTTTTTGTTTAGTAGCGTAACGCGTATGCACAATATTGCGAAGAAAATTACACGGCTTTGTAACAGAATTGTGAGATGGGCAACGTTGGGGCGAGTTGCTGAGCTCATTTCCGCTAAGGCCGCAACCGAATTTCTCGATGATATGCATAATGACTATGTGGCGCTTATGCGCGAGAAGCGACTGCTTGTGAGGCCATATTTGTGGGGTTTGTTCTTTACAGCGACAGAAATCGCGATTTTCTGGATTGTATTCTGGGGGCTTAATACCGTGGTGAATCCTGCACCAATTTTGATTGCATATGGCCTAGCGAGTTTAGCTGGATTCATTGTTGTTACCCCTGGCGGGGCGGGTGCGTATGAGGCAATTATGGTAGCAGTACTTGCAATTGCGGGGATGCAAAAGAGTGAAGCGATTGCAGGAATTCTTTTGGCACGTGTGATTATTTTGCTTGTGACGATTGTGGTTGGTTGGATTTTGTATCAGCAGGTAGTGATGAAACATGGCAAGCGACCAGACCCCGAAATTTAGTGTTAGCGATTTTATCGCCGTCTTAAACCAATCGCTCGAATACAGCTTTGGAACAGTTGAAATTGAAGGTGAAGTCGCGAGTTTTAAGGTAAACCAGGGCAAGTGGGTATTTTTTGACATTAAGGACGCAACAGGTAGTGTCAATTGTTTTATGTCACTCTTTCAGCTGCGTGTACCGGTGGAAGACGGCATGAAGGTTGTGGTGCGGGCGGTGCCAAAGATTACTGCCTGGGGCAAGTTTAGCCTGACTATCCAATCGATTCGTCCGAGTGGCGAGGGGAGCTTGAAGAAGAGCTTTGAGATGCTAAAGGCTAAACTTGATAAAGAAGGACTCTTTTCACTAGATCGCAAGCGGCCACTGCCGGAAATTCCTGCGCATATTGCGGTGATTAGCAGTACGTCTGCTGCTGGGTATGCAGACTTCATAAAGATTCTGAATGATCGTTGGGGTGGTCTCCAAGTAGATGTTGCACATGTGCAAGTGCAGGGTGAGACTGCGCCCGAGCAAATGATGCGGGCAATCGCGTACTTCAATCAACAAGAAGTGTTGCCTGAAGTGCTAGTGATTATTCGTGGTGGTGGTAGCGCTGATGACTTGGCAGCGTTTAATGATGAGCCACTCGTACGAGCAATCGCCGCGAGCCGTATTCCGACAATTGTTGGTGTGGGGCATGAAGTTGACGTGAGTCTCGCAGATATGGTGGCGGATGTCCGCGCAGCGACACCAAGTAATGCGGCGCAACTTGTGGTACCCGATCGAAAAGAACTTACTCATACGCTAGGGCAATTAGTGCGTCGTATTTTAGTACGCATTGACGGGATGGTTAATGATTATCTTAAAGACACAAACGCAATGCTTCGTCAGGGTTGGACGGTGCTTGATGCTCGGGTTGATTTGCTGCAAAGTCAGCTTGTGACATCGCGACAGGTGATGGCGGCATATGACCCGAAGGCAGTGCTGTCGCGCGGGTATGGGATTGTCCGCGGGGAAGTTGCTAGCGGTGGTATGATTACAATTGAACAACAGGAACGAATTATTACGGCGGAGGTGAAAGATGTCAAAACAATCTGAACAAAAAAGTGTATCAGAGAAAATGAATGAACTCAGTGAACTTGTTGCGTGGTTTGAGGGTGATGAGTTTGAGCTCGAACAAGCACTTAATACCTATAGCAAGGCTGAAAAACTTGCTGCTGAAATTGAGCATGATTTAACGAATCTTAAGAATGAAATTACCGTTCTAAAGGAGAAATTTGACGCTTAATGTGGCTCTTGATTGCTGCTGGCATTGTATTCTTCGTTGGATTTGTCGCGTTTACGGGTGCGCCGTATGTACCTTCACGCCGAGCTGATGTTATACGTGTATTTACGGAACTGTATCCGCTTGCCACAGAGGATGTTGTTGTTGATATTGGTTCAGGTGACGGGATAGTCTTGCGCACGGTGAGCAAGCTTGGTGCTCAAGGGGTGGGGTATGAGATTCATCCGATGCTCGTGTTGATTTCACGGATGCTATCGCGTGGCGATAAGAAGGTTCGGGTGAGATTAGCAAACTTTTGGCGTGTGCCGCTACCCGATGAAACGACCGTCGTATATACTTTTGGTGAGGCGCGAGATATTGCGAAAATGTATGCGCGTGTGCAACAAGAGGCGACACGGATCGAACGGCCGTTAATGTTCATAAGCTACGCTTTTAGCATTCCTGGAATTACGGCCGATGCATCAGATAAATCGTACTTTCTGTATAAGGTTAAGCCTTTACAAGAGAGCTAGTAGCCACGTATAATCATAAGCATGAAGAACCGCACTCGTGAAACAGGGGCAGTAAATGCGAGCATCTTTGCAATTGTTGCGCTTATTTTGCTCGTGCTCGTTTTTGGCTCGTTTAGTATCTGGGCCTACATGAATTACATGGATCAAAAGAAAGATGTGGATTCGAAGATTGCTAATGCTGAAGCGAAGGCGACACTTGATAAGGCGACTAAAGACGAGGCAGCATTTGCTGCCCGTGAAAAAGAGCCGGTGCGCAGTTTTGTTGGTCCATCTGACTATGGTGCTTTGAAGTTTGATTACCCAAAAACTTGGAGTGCATATCAGGCAACCGATGTAAGCAAAGGTGGTGGCGTGACCTATGAAGCTTACCTGAACCCTATTCTTGTGCCACCAGTGAGCGACAGTACTAAATTTGCACTACGTATCACAATTGAGCAAAAGACCTACGACCAGTCGGTTGCAGCGTACCAGAAACTGATAACTAAAGGCGATTTGAAATCAAGCGTGTACTCGGATGGTAAGATGACTGGTACGAAGATTGTCGGTAATTTCAATAAAGATATCTATGGTACGGCGATTTTACTTAAGATGCGCGACCGCACTCTGACGCTACGTACTGATGGCGACGTATTTAACGATGACTTTGCTGCACTTCTCAAGACGGTAAGCTTCAACCAGTAGTAGCCAACCTGTTGCCGTGCTACACTAGATGTAGGTATGGAGGGGTCAAGACAGCAAACAAATCGTTTGGAAGGTGCAGTACCAACTGCGCCTTCGTTTGTTGCAGCTGCCCACGAATTGAAATCTCCGCTTGCGTTAGTGCGACAATTGGCGCTGCATCTTGAGTCCGGCGAAGTGACTGGGGGTGAATTGCAAGAAATTGCTCATCGCATTACGCTCACAAGCGAACGGGCTATACGGCTCACGACAGATATTACGAAATCATCACGACTTGAGGACAGCTTATTTAGCCTCGAGCCACTTAATCCATTTGTACTGTGCCAAGAGGTGGTGGATGAAATGAAGCCGCTTTATGCAGCACATGGCCGTACAATTGTACTGTCGTCGCGGGCGCGATCACTGCTGGCGCTCGCGAACCGTGATCTACTGAGAAGAATTCTACTCAATTTCGCTGATAACGCCCTACATTACAGTGGTGACGGCCCGGTAACAATTACGGCATCACTGCGTGACGGTGGATCGTGTATACGGCTTGGTGTACGTGATTATGGGCCAGCACTTCCATCTGTGATGCGTAAAAACGTAGGGCAGAAATCGGTGCATGTGCATAGCCGCCCGGAGAGTAGCGGGCTTGGTATCTATATCGCGCGTCAATTTGCCGATGCCATGCATGCAAGGATTGGCGCAACGAGCCACCGCGATGGCGCAACATTTTACGTTGATATTGGTACGTCAAGCCAGTTGAGGTTACTGTGATGCCAGCAAAGCGTGTGCTTGTTATCGAAGATGATCAATGGTTCTTATCGCTGGTTAAAAAAACTTTGGAACGTGAAAAAATCACTGTAGTAACGGCAAGTAATACGATTGAAGGGATGGTGGCAATCAACGAAATGGTGCCTGATGTGATTATTCTCGACTTTTTTATGCCGGGGCCAAATGCGTTGGTGTTGCTACATGAGCTGCAATCGTATGGTGATACGGCGAAAGTCCCCGTGATACTTTGCACGAATAATGCAAGTGATATTCCGAAGGACACACTGAGTGCTTATGGTGTGGTGTCAACTCTTGATAAAACCATAATGTATCCTGATGATATTGCGGTTGCAGTAAGGAAGGCAATATGAGCTCGGAGCGAACGACAGCAATCATACTAAGGCGTACAAACTATGGTGAGGCTGATCGTATTTTGCGTTTACTAACTCCACTTGGACAACGAAATGTTATTGCGCGGGGCGTGCGTAAAGAAAAGAGCAAGCTTGCAGGTGCAATTGAACTCTTTGCTATTAGCGATATCGTTATTACATCAGGTAGGGGTGACCTTGGTATTTTAACTAGCGCACGGATGCAGGTGTTCTACCGCCATATTTTGGAAGATTATGATCGCTTGCAGTTTGCTTATGAGGCAATTAATTTAGTTGCGAAGGCTAGCGAGAGCATTGATGAGCCTGAGTGGTATGATGTGTTGGCTGAAGTGTATGCAGGGTTGGACATGTTCACAATTCCGCTACAGCTGACGCAGGTATGGCTTTACCTGCACTATGCTGAATTAACGGGCTATGGGCTTAATTTAGAATGTGATGTGACGGGTGCGCAGCTTGATGCTGAGCGTACGTATATGTATGACGTGAACGAAAAGGGGCTGAGACCAGCCGAGCAGGGTGATATTCACGCAGGGCATATTAAGTTGCTACGTCTTATCGGTGCGAAACCAATTACAGCGGTAGCCCAAGTGGGCGGCGTTGAGGATGTGCTATCTGACTGCTGGCTGATTGCGCGGCAGCATGCGGCGGTTTAGCTGAGAATAAGGAGAAGCCCTCTGGCGGCTCGATTCTCAAATGTGCCAGCGTGGATTGTTTAGTATCTAAAACCCAGCCACCAGAGGCTTAGATTTTTATGGTATAATTACCCTAAGTTAATCCTAAAGCATGTTCCCAACACGCAGGAAGTTAGAGAATATTATGTCAGACGTCAAGTTAGACGATATCGTTAGCCTTGCGAAGCGCCGAGGATTTATTTATCAGGGAAGTGACGTCTATGGCGGTTTGAGTGGAACATGGGATTACGGCCCACTTGGCGTTGCATTGAAGCGCAATATTATGCAGCTTTGGTGGAAGATGTTTGTTGAGGCCAGAGACGATATGTATGGTGTGGATGCAGCAATTTTGATGAACCAAAAGGTATGGCAGGCAAGTGGGCACGTCGATACATTCACCGACCCGCTTGTTGAATGTAGTAACTGTCATGCGCGTCACCGAGCGGATAAGCTCGAAGACCCTAATAAGTGCCCAACTTGCGGTATGAGCGGTACATTTGGCGAGCCAAAGCAGTTTAATATGATGTTTAAGACGAATGTTGGCCCCGTTGCTGATGAGAGCTCAATCAGTTATCTTCGCCCAGAGACGGCGCAGGGTATCTTTACGAACTATAAGAACGTGGTTGATAGCTTTTATCCAGACTTGCCATTTGGTATCGCGCAGCAAGGTAAGGCGTTTCGTAATGAAATTAGCCCACGTGACTTTATCTTCCGCAGCCGTGAATTCGAACAAATGGAGATTGAGTATTTTGTTGACCCTGAACACTGGCAGGAAGCATTTGAGCAGTGGGTCGCACAGTGTAAAGAATGGTTTGCGGCACTTGGCTTACCCGCGGAGGACATTCACGAGCTAGAAGTTCCTGAAGATGACCGCGCTCACTATAGTAAGCGTACTATAGATTTTGAATTTGATTTCCCGATTGGACGTGAAGAATTGATGGGACTCGCGTACCGTACTGATTTTGACCTTAATAATATTCAGCGTGTAAGCGGTAAGAGCATGGAATACGCCGTAAAGGGCACTAATAATCGCTTTGTGCCACACGTGATTGAGCCAAGCTTTGGCGTTGAGCGTGCGCTTATGGCAGTGCTTGCTAGTGCATATTGCGAGGATGAGCAAAATGGTGACAAGCGTATCTATTTAGCATTCCCCGAGCATCTTGCACCAGTGAAATTTGCAGTGAGTCCACTTCTCAAGAACAAGCCAGAGCTTGTTGCAAAAGCGCGTGAGGTATACCAGGCACTCAAGGCAAAGCATGGTGCTGTGATGTGGGATGACAATGGTAACATTGGTAAGCGTTACCGCCGCCAAGATGAAATCGGTACGCCACACTGCATAGTAATTGATTTCCAAACACTGGAAGACGACACCGTTACCGTACGCGAACGTGATACGACTGAACAGAGTCGTATTCCTATCGACGAACTTATTGCACGATAGGCTATCGCCAAGCATAAGCTGTTTCTGGTATATTAGAGGTAGATGAAGCAACTTCTTGGGGGTGGATAATGGCTAAAAAGCAACACAAAGAACCATCGCGCGCGCTTGGCGCCCTTGGGGTTGTTTTTGGCGATATTGGTACGAGCCCGTTGTATGCTGTGCCAGCTGCATTTTTCATAGGTAATATATCGCCAGATCGGGATACGGTACTCGGCATTATTTCGATGATTCTGTGGGCGGTAACGCTGATTGTAGCATTAAAGTATGTCGGGATTATGATGCACGTTGATAATGAAGGCGAGGGCGGTGTGATGGCGCTTGTTGCGCTGCTTCGCAGGACGCTCGGTAAACGTAGTAAGCATGCGGCGCGTAACTGGGCATTTGTGGGTGTTGCAGGTGTGGCATTATTTTATGGTGATAGTGTTATTACACCTGCGATATCGGTACTTTCGGCGGTTGAGGGTGCGCAGCTCGTATTACCAGATTTTTCAATGTGGACGGCGCCGATTGCTGTTGCGGTACTTACGGTACTCTTTATGGCGCAGGCGAAGGGTACAGGGAGGCTCGGGGAGTGGTTTGGGCCGTTGATGATAGTATGGTTTGCGGTTTCCGGATTGGTTGGACTTGTATGGATTTTGCGCGCGCCAGAAGCATTGATCGCATTATCGCCACTGACAGCACTTTCATTCATTGTCGACCATCCTTTCAGCGCGTTTCTCGCAACAGGTGCAGTAGTGCTTTCAGTAACAGGAGCTGAGGCGTTATACGCGGATATGGGACATTTCGGTCGCAAGGCAATTGCCGGGAGTTGGTTCGGGCTAGTGTATCCGGCGTTGGTGCTGAACTACCTTGGACAGGGCGCGCTGCTCTTAAATGAGCACAGTATTGGTGTAGTTACCACATATTTTCACCTGTTCCCTAGCTGGGCTGTGCCATTCGCTGTGGTGCTCGCGACACTTGCTACTTGTATTGCATCACAGGCAGTTATTGCTGGGGCATTTAGTCTAACTCGGCAAGCTGTGCAACTTGGGTATTTGCCACGGCTTCGTATCATGCACCCAACTGATGAAGTTGGGCAGATATATTTAGCCGGTCTCAACTGGTTGATGTACACAGCTGTAGTGGCGCTTGTTATTGCGTTTGGTTCGAGCGCGAGACTTTCTGATGCGTATGGCATGGCTGAGAGTGGCACGTTGTTTGCTAGCAGTACTCTGCTGATGGTGGTGGCGCCATATGTATGGAAGCGTAGCTGGCCTTTGGTGCGAGTACTTGGTGCTGTGTTTTTGATAGTCGAGTTTGGATTTATCGTGGCATCTCTCACAAAGTTATTACATGGCGCATGGGTGCCGCTTGTTATCGCTGGTTGCGTGCTTGTCGTGCTAACAACCTGGGCTCAGGGGAGTGAATTCGTTGCCTCACGTAGGCGTCGCCGTGAAGGCTCGTTGAAAGACTTTCTGCAGAGTCTAAGAAACCGTCGTGACGTGGTACGTATACCTGGCGTGGCAGTGTATCTCGCGCATCATCGAGGTTATGCGCCACTTGCATTCCGGGCCACAGTGGATAGATTGCATGAACTTAACAAGTCGGTCGTGATCACTATTGTGGAAGTAGAAAATATACCACGAGTACCATTAACGCAAAGAGCTGAGATTAATAATCTTGGTGATGATGCCAACAGTATAGTTGAGATCGTGCTCCACTTCGGATTTGATGAAGTACTAAATGTGCCGTTGGCGCTTGAACATGTTGAGAGACTAGCTCCTGAGTTGAAGTTGGATATTGCTGAAGCGACCTATTTTATCTCAGAGAGTGATGTCGTATTTAATGAACGTGCACATTCCTCGATGGGGTATCTGCGTGCGCAGCTTTTTAGTGGGCTCCATAGAGTTTCGGCGCCGTCGCCGGCGTACTTTAGATTGCCGCCAGGTCGCACTATTGATATGGCTGCATATGTTGAACTTTAATGTAGGGGAACTCTAAGGAAATCCTCTCTATGGTACAATACGTTGTTAATGGAAAACGGTAAATTAGTCACTATTCGGGATGATGGGTTGGTACGCACCGACTATCTGTTCCGTATTTCGATAAAGGCGCTTATTTACAACGAGAGTGGTGATTTACTTGTTGTGAAAGAACATGGTCTTAACTGGGGCTTGCCAGGCGGCGGCATGGATTTTGGCGAAACATTTGCCGATGCGTTGGCGCGTGAGCTCAAAGAAGAGGTGGGCTATGAAGGTGAATTTGACTTTGATGTGATTGATGCTGCTGATCCAATGTGGCTTGAGCATATTGAGGCATGGCAGATCTATATCGTATGCCATGTAAAGCCAAAAGACTTTAGCTTTAGCGTGGGCAGTGACGGTGAAGATATGAGGTTCATTGACCCGGCGGATCTCGCACGGCATGATGGCTCGCAGGTCCGCTACGCGCAATATTTTCATAGTCGGTTACAGGACCGATTGAGTAGCTGCTAGTACTCATAAGAGTACGCAAAAAATATTGGATACCCGCATGTGGAGCGGGAATTTTTGTAATTAACACTAGTCTAGTGTGGGGTGGTATTGTACCCACAATTTTCCACCTAAGCAGTAACGCTATATATGGGCACGCTATATGTAGCGTGTACGTACCAGAACGGATTCACTAAGATGCTCCATGCTAAAATAGAGTAATGATAAAGGGAACGAAGTAATGCGAGAAATTGAGATAAAGGTAAAACTTGCAAATCTTGATGAGGCAAAACAAAGGCTCGTGGCAGCAGGAGTTGCGATTAGTCAGCCTAAAAGGCATCATGACGTCGTATATTGTTTACCTGAAAACTTGCAAAGCGTTGGTGGTGACACCTCTGTAAACTGGCTTCGCGTACGCACCGAAAACGATAGCACAGTTTACTTTACGCTGAAGCGCTCTGTGTCTGGTAGCCTTGATAGTATTGAACACGAGACGATTGTAGAAAAAGGCGATGAGCTCGTGAAGATTCTTGAGTATATGGGGTACGTGGTGTTTAGTGAGCTAGCCAAAATTCGCCAGACGGGCCATTATAGTGAATCGATTGAGGTTTGCGTCGATGAAGTTCCACCACTTGGTGGGTTTATTGAACTTGAGAAGTTATGCCCCGATGATGCAGACGGTTCCGCCGTTGAAAAGGAATTATTTACCGCCCTTGATACGCTGGGAATTGAATATACAGAGCGTATGACTAAGGGCTATGATGAGCTAATGAATGACCACTTGGCACAGAGCGAAGAAAAATAGGCAAAGGAGGCAGACTATGGGATGGTTTACTGATGCAGTATTTGGAAACGGCGACAATACAAATAGTGGTAGCGACAACAAGAGGCAAACGGGAGCGGATGACCCATATCGGCAAGCATCCGGAGGAAAAGTGATTCCTGAGGTGGTAGTAGACAATGCTGATGCGCATTGTTCGGCTGATATGTCGCATATGGAACTATGGGTACGCCTCAAAAATACCTCAACATTTGAAGTTGAGGTGGTGGAAGTGCGAATACTCGGGCAATCGCAAGGACTGAATCGCTTTTTGAAACCGGGTGAGAACCACGACTGCTGTGTGTATAAGGGGTCGGTACCCACTAATAATGCACAGCATGTAGCGCACGTTGACTACAAAATTGTTGGCAATGGTGATTATTTCGAATCTGATCATCAGATAAATTATCGTCTTGAAGATGATAATGGCGTGCATCATTTTATACCTGAAGAGCTGAAGTTACTTCGACCAGTTCGTGATCTTTAGCTCTCGTAGTGCTGACTTTGCATTTTCGCAAGCACCCGTGTATATTGTAGTAACTATGACGCGCGTGTTTTATACCGATGGGAGTGCTAGCCCTAATCCAGGGCCGGGTGGTTTTGCCGTGGTTGAAGGCAAAGGTCCTGTGGCGCTTGGGAGTGAATCGGGCGATACTACAAATATTCGAATGGAAGGGCATGCGATTATCGCAGCGCTTAAACTCGCCGATGGCGCGCCTTGCATTATTCATACTGATAGTGAATTTTGGATTAATGTCATTACAAAATGGGCGCCAGGATGGGCGGCTAAGGGTTGGCGCAAAAGTGGCGGGCCAATCAAGAACCTTGAATTGGTACAGGAAGCATATGAACTATATAACACTTCGCACGCAACCTTAAGCTGGGTGCGCGGCCATGTAGGGCATGAGGGCAACGAACTCGCGGACGAGTGGGCAAACAAAGCACGGGAGGGCGCGCGAGTATAACCTGCTATGAGTGCTCGTCGCTGGGTTATCAATTGGCCTAGCTCAGCTCATGGGAATTGAGATCTTTGGTAGATATTGTGCAATACTATGGTACAATAGAGTTATTAACAACCAAGTATCAAGAGTGTAGCGAGGGACTGGCCCGTTGACCTACCGGCAACCTGTGATTTCATAAGGTGCTAAATCCAGCCCATTTGCCGGGCGAGATGCTATTTTCTTATAAGGAAACTCCTTTCGCCTGTATGTGGATGAAAGGAGTTTTTATGTCTGCAATAGCCCATCATTATCGAACCGCTGAGAGTGTCAGTCCAAGCCACCCTGACAAAATGTGTGATCAAATTAGCGACGCTATTCTGGATGCATATTTAGTACAGGATCCTGATGCGCGTGTTGCTATAGAAGCGTGCGGTGGGCATGGGACGGTATTTTTAACCGGTGAGGTGACCTCGCATGCTGAAGTGGATGCGATTGCGATTGCTAAACGTATTGCCGGGAACATGAAGGTAATCGAGCATATTGCCAAGCAAAGCCAGGAAATTGCAGGAGGCGTAGATACAGGTGGCGCTGGTGATCAAGGAATTATGGTGGGCTATGCGTGTAATGAAACACCACAACTTTTACCACTTGAAGTCGTGTTGTCGCGAGAACTGAATCAATATTTGTATAGGATTTGGCCATATGATGGCAAGACGCAGGTTACGCTTCGCGATAGTGTGATTGAGTCGGTAGTGGCAAGCTTTCAGAACGCACCGCACGACAAGTTAGAGGCTATGGTAACGGAGTGGCTGCGGGACATTCACGAACGCTATAACGTGTTACGGGCAGATGACGTGCGATTGCATGTCAATCCCGCCGGTGACTGGCATCAAGGGGGGTTTGATGCAGATGCAGGGCTGACGGGTCGTAAGCTGGTGGTTGATAATTATGGCCCACGTATTCCGATTGGAGGCGGGTGCTTTAGCGGTAAGGATGGCACGAAGGTTGATCGGTCGGCGGCGTATATTGCACGCCGGATAGCCGTTGATTATTTGCGGAAGCGAGATGCTAGAGAGGTGTATTGTTACTTGGCATATGCTATTGGCTACGACCAACCGCTTGAGGCGATTGCGGTTATTGACGGCAAGGAGGAACTCATTCAGGGGTATGACTTGAGTCCGCGCGGGATTATCGCTGCACTTAATTTAACCGAGCCACAATTTGAGCAGACGGCGCAGTATGGTCATTTTGGGAATGGGTTTGCCTGGGATAGGTAGCGAGCGGGCTATTAGGGTCGCCGTGGTATAATTAAGGTAAATGGATCAGGGGTTAGCAATTGAGATTTTGCTTTCGGGAGAGAGCGCCTTACTGACGGGGCCTGCGGGAACCGGCAAGACGTTCGTGTTGAATCAATTTATTGCTCTAGCAAAATACGAGGGTAAACATGTGAGCATTACGGCAACAACCGGGCTTGCGGCGACACACTTGAGTGGAACGACGATTCATGCGTGGTCTGGCATGGGGGTGCGTGATGATATTCCTGATGGATTTGCAGATCATATATCGAAAAGCCGCCGCGAGATTATTGAAAAGACAGATGTACTGATCATTGATGAGATTAGTATGCTGCATGATTTTCGTTTGGATATGGTGGACGAAATCTGTCGACTGGTACGGCGCAAAGATGAGCCATTTGGTGGCATTCAGGTAGTAATGAGTGGTGATTTTTATCAGTTGCCACCTGTGAATCGGGGCGATAGCCGTGGCGGTGGATTTGTCGTGAATAGCAATGTTTGGAAAGAGATGGATCCGGTTATTTTGTATCTTACTAATCAGTATCGCCAGAACGAGGGCGACAAATTACTGGAAATCTTAACGAGTATGCGTGAAAATGACATCCGTCGTCACCATGCAGAAGCGCTACTGAACTGCGTTGATAAACCACTACCTGGTGGGATTGAATTGACTGAGCTTCACACAACAAATATTGATGTTGATCGGGTGAATGAGGGGCATTTGGCGCGCCTTGAAGGTGATGAATTGATATATCAGCAACATACGACGGGCAGTGCAAACTATGTTGAAAACCTGCAACGGAGTGTGCTTGCACCGGCGGTGCTTACACTCAAACAAGGGGCACTTGTGATGACGGTGAAGAATGACCCATCACGTCGCTTTGCAAACGGAAGTATTGGCAAGGTGGTAGATTTTGAGCCCGGTACGGAGTATCCGGTTGTTGAGTTTTTGAATGGCAAGGTTGTAACGATTATGCCAGATACGTGGGAGCTTCGTGACGGCGATAAAAAGCGAGCGAGCATTCATCAGATACCGCTGCGCCTTGCATGGGCGATTACGGTCCACAAAAGCCAAGGTATGACACTTGATGCGGCGCGGATTGATCTGCGCAAAGCATTTGTTCCTGGTATGGGATATGTAGCGCTGAGCCGAGTAAAAAGTTTAGATAGCCTGTATTTATCAGGCATTAATCGTATGGCCTTGCAGATGAGTGAAGATGCACACTTGATTGATGATATGTTGCGTAACCGGGCGCAGTCGGATAAACAACGGTTCGCACATTTAGCTGAAAAGGCGAAAGAACGCGAGGCAAATCCGCCAAAAAAGAAAAAGACAGATAGCGGCTGGGCAGAGAAAATCGCGAAGATGCGTGAGACGTATCCGAACGCGTATCGCCCGTGGACTGACGACGACGATATGGTGTTGAAGCAGGAATTTCAGAATGGTGCTTCGGTAAAAGATCTGAGTAATAAGCTAGGACGGCACGAGGGAAGCATCACGATGCGATTGCAGAAGCATTTTGGTGAGGACATCGTGCAATTGTAGTAAACTAGAGAAATGACGACAGAACCTACCGACAACACTACTGAAACACGAGAATCAACTGATATTTTTTTGTGGGCCAACCAGGCGGATGCGCACAAAGATGCACTGGAAGTTGATCTCTTTATGTTTACAAAAGGCTATACTGTCTACGCCACAAATTACGCAAAAGAATTGAAGGCACAACTGAAAGTATTGTTTCTTTATGACATGATTAGTCAGGTGCAGACTGGTGCCGCAACGGGCATGACAGTCCGTGATTTTGAAGCTGCAGCAGCCGAAGATAACGTGCTAGAACGTACCACACTTGATAAGGTTGAACATGCGCAAGAAGTAATTGAACAAATTATGTATGGCGAAGAAAGCCTTGAGGTGTTCCGCGAAGGTGACCATGAATTTAAAAAAGTGAAGGGTATTATTGCGCGCTTTTCACGTCCGAATGCTGAGCCATTTTTTGTTGCTAAGTTGCTTCCACAGAGCCAGGTGCTTAAAGGTGCTACTGCATGGATGTACAATGGTGACTCATTCCAACCATTTAGCGCTGATGCTGGTCTTCGTATTACACCGGATAATCAAGCGCTTGTTGCGGGCGGTGACGTGTTCGCATTTAGTGAAACAAAGTTTATCCGTATGTTTGGTTATGATGCAAAGAAGTTTGCCGTAGCCGAAGAGAAGATTAAAGAGATTGAAGAGCATTTCAAGCTGAAGTTCCCAGAAGGTATGACGTTTGATTCGCTCGTACGTGACACGCCAAGCCTGGTATCGAAACTGCAGAAGGTTGACCCTACTATTGTGACGCAAGATCAGGTAGTTGACCACGCCGATGAGATGGACTTGGAGCTTTTGACCGATGAAAATACAGGCGAGATTATCATTATGGACGCCAAAGATGCAGCTAAGTTTGTGAACTTACTCAACGATGACTATGTAACCAGTGATATGACTGGTATAAAGTATGAGCTTAAGGGCAAGAAGGAGCTTCGTCCAAACGAAAGCGCATCGGACGCTCCGAGTGGAATGTAGCCGATATTACAACGCCGCGTAAAGGGTCGCATTGTTGCGACTCTTTATGTTTACCAAGCTAGATTACTGCAAAAAATAGGTCGCGAACAGCTGGGTGGTATACTAGTATATATGCTGAATCGACAGGAAACAGGATTTCCAAAGAAATTTTTATGGGGCGTAAGCTCGAGTGCCCATCAGATAGAAGGTGGACAGTCTAATCAATGGACGGTATGGGAACTTGAAAATGCTAAGGCGCTTGCAGCACAGGCGCCCTATCATTACGATGATCTTGATAGCTGGGAAGGCTACGAAGCGCTCGCCACACAACCGCCAAATTACGTTTCAGGCGTGGCAGTAGATCACTATGAACTGTATGAGCGTGATCTAGACCTCGTTCGCAAGATGAATATGAACGCGTACCGTTTGAGTATCGAATGGTCCCGTATCCAACCGCAGAAAGATGCTTGGGATGTTACTGCAATCGAACATTACAAGTCTGTGCTCGCTGCTTGTAAGGAGCGGGGTATTGAGCCGATTATAACCCTCTTTCACTTTACATTGCCTGTTTGGTTTGTTGAGATGGGCGGGTTTGAAAGAGCGGCAAATGTACGGCTTTTCGTGGATTATGCGATGCGCGTTTTGGAAGAGTTTGGTATGAGCGTGAAATACGTAATTACCATGAACGAGCCAGAAATATATGTACGTCACGGCTATATAGAGGGTTTATGGCCGCCGCAGCTAATGAATAAGCGTCTTGGTAAAACGGTGCTTGCTAATCTCGTCAAAGCGCATAATCAGATTGCCGATAAGCTCCATGCTGCTAGCCGGCGCTATAAAGTTTCGATTGCTAAGGATTATAGCTATATTTACCCAGGCGATGATGCTTGGCTGACCGTGCGTGCGGCAAGCTATAAGCATCGCCAGCATAATGAAGCGTTCCTGAACAAAGTCATTAAGACTTGTGATTTTATTGGCATTAATTATTATTTTAGCGAACGTGTGTATGGCTATCGTGTGCATAATCCTGATCTACGAGTCAATGACGTCGGCTGGGATATGCAGCCACAATATTTGGCGCGCGTGCTTGAGGAGCTCCATGAAAAATACGATAAACCGATTTTTATTACCGAAAATGGACTTGCAGACGGCGTTGACAAAGACCGGATATGGTGGCTGACGCAGACTATATTAGCGTTACAAGTGGCAATTAAAAAAGGCGTACCTGTGATGGGGTATTTGTACAGCAACCTTACCGATGGATTTGAGTGGGAGAAAGGCATGTGGCCGCAATTTGGACTATTTGCCGTGAATCCTAAGACAATGGAGCGCACGCCAAGGCAAAGTGCACTATGGCTCGCTAAGACACTCAAGAAGCTACGATGATAAATATGAGTAAGCACGGCGCAAATATTGTTGTAATCGGTGGTGGAACAGGGAGCTTTACACTACTGCAGGGACTTAAGAGCTACACTAGTAATATTACGGCGCTTGTGAATATGGCCGATGACGGTGGCTCAACGGGGCAGCTACGTGATGAGCTGGGCGTGTTGCCGCCTGGAGATGTACGACAATGTTTAGTGGCACTTAGCGCGGCACCTCAGGTGCGCGATTTGTTTAATTACCGGTTTGAAGAAGGAAGTTTGAAGGGGCACGCCTTCGGGAATTTGTTTTTAACAGCACTTGAAAAGATGTCGGGCAATTTTGCTGAGGCAGTGGAGCTTGCGAGCTTGGTTCTGAAGATTACTGGTCGGGTTGAGCCAATCACCCTGAGCAATGTAAGGCTTTGCGCAGAGGGTGCTGACGGTAAGCCGATCATTGGCGAATGTAACATCGGGGAGGCCGCATTAACGCCACGTCCTCATATCTGGCTTGAGCCTGAGGCGGATGCTAACCCTGCAGCCGTGCGCGCAATTATGGATGCAGATATGGTGGTGATCGCGCCAGGCAATCTGTATGGCAGCCTTGCGCCTGCACTTGTGATTGACGGGGTTCAACGTGCCCTCAGACGTACGAAAGCGAAATGCGTGTATGTGGCGAATCTTGTCACAAAACCAGGGCCAACTGATGGATTCACCGTAAAAGATTTTGCTGATGAAATTGAACGACTTGTAGGTAGCAAATTTCTTGACTATGTGGTCTTTAATAACGATACGTCGTCGGATGAGTTAGTAGAGCGCTATGCTCGCGACGGTGAATATGCGGTGGCGTTTAATATTCCTGAACTTAAAAAACAACATTATCAGTTTCGTGCGGCGTCAATTTTGGCGAAGCACGCTTGGGATGGCGCGCAATCAAGCGATCCGCTTGCGGCTTCACGAAGTTTTATCCGCCATGATTCGGATGCTGTTGCACGTCAATTAATGCGTATTTACTTTACCTAGTGAAGTCGATATTTTATCTTGATTTAGATCGCACGCTCTTCCGTACTGAGCGAGTCGGAGAATTTTTCCCCGTACTTGAGCAACTCTACCCACAAAACACAGCTTTACATGATGGCTATGCGCTGCGAGAGCAATATTTTGTATTTCCGCAGCATAAAGACGGTGATGAGAAAACGTATTACTATGATGTTGCGAGACAATTGCGTGACGCTGGACTTGATATTGAGCAAGCTTTTTCGGCGCTGCGCACCGAACTTGGTGACGGCCGATTTGAGCATGAAGGTGTTCGCGATTTTGTGCGGGCGCTGCAAGTGCACGGCGTAGTCAAGATTCTTACTTATGGTGAGGATATTTATCAGAGATTCAAGGTGTCGCTATGCCCGTCGCTTGCGGGTCTGGAGGTAATTACGACGCTTGAGCCAAAGGCGAAATATCTCAATAAGCACTCTGTGGCAGGGGACTGGGTTGTTGACGATAAAATTATAGATGACCTGACAACAGGTATCCAAACTGTTCACATTCAGTACGACATGGCGAAACCCGCAGATGTACATTCGCTTACTGAGGTGACTGAACATATAGTTCGTGGCATATCTTTCTAAGTAATTAGGGGTATGGATTGACTTTGTAGCATAAGCGTGCTATATTCAATTTTAGCAATGAAGTCTGCAGTACCTACTACCGAAGTTAAAGTCCAAGAGAAGAAACCATACAGCCCAAAGATGGCGGTAGTAAACATCGTCATGTTCAGCAGCCTCTTTCTTGTTTGGCTCGTTCTACAATTGCAAAAATAGCAGCAATGACGTCTTGTATAGCGAAAATTACCACGACCTTATAAAGGGTAGTGGTAATTTTTATATCTGTTAGCCTAACTCGTTATCCACAAATCTGTGGATAAATGTAACCACAATACGAAAAGTTGTCAAAAAATGGTATTGCAGTTGTAATCAGACCAGTTTATGATGAGTTCAGTGGAATAAGCGTAAGCGATTGCGCACAACACAAACACCACAACAATAAAAATACAAAAAATCACCGCAAGGTGAAGGGTACGGACTAAACCATGACACAACCTATCAGCCAACTACCACACAAGCACGTAGCCGGTTGTATTATCGCGCCAGCACGTGGGTAGTTAACGCCTTATTATTTCTGATACCTAACCGTTTTTCTGCACTTTAACAAATTAGCGACATCCTCGAGATCAACAATCTGGTGGTGAACCAGTGGTCTATCGACCCACATTAAAAATAGTCGAATGTACCTTCCTCTAACACAACACCTCCCAAAAAACTCCACCTCACACATAAGTCTCTCTTAGATAAGCAAATCGGACTATGGGTTTCTTAGAAATCACCGTCGGCGCTTATCTTTACTTATACACAAAAAACAAACACACCATGCGAAAACAAACATAGGTTTGCTACCAGTTTGGTGATCTCGAGTTGACAAAAAGAGGAAGGGCACGCCCTTCCAATGCATCATCGAAGTAAATTCGCTGGCGCATTTCCATCCTTTCAAGCTCGCTTCGCTCGTGCGGATACAGCCTGGGAATGGTATACTTTTGTTATATGAGTATAAAAGAACATCCACCACTTCATGTTCCTGTGTTACTCGAGTCGGTCATTGCATTACTGCAACCTCAATTAGGCGAGAATTATCTCGACCTGACGGCGGGGTATGGTGGTCATGCGAGAGTCGTACTGGAGAAGACAGATAATTATATTGAATCAGCCTTGGTTGATCGCGATGATTTTGCGATTGCACACCTCGGTGAGTTTTCTGACAAAGGGACTCGTTTACTGCATACCGACTATCTCAGTGCTGCAAAACAGCTAGTAGAAGAAGGGAAGCAATTCGATATAATATTAATTGATTTGGGGGTGTCGTCACCACAGCTTGATATGCAAGCAAGAGGGTTCTCGTTTAATCGCGATGGACCTCTCGATATGAGGATGGATAATCGACAAAGCTTAACAGCTGAGACGATTGTTAACACTGCAAAACGCAATGAGTTAACCAGAATCATACGAGAATATGGCGAGGAGTCACCAGGCACTGCAAAACGCTATGCCGAAGCGATTATCGCCGCTCGGCCTATACAAACGACTGGGCAGCTCGCGGACGTTATCAAGCAATCTCATGTCGGCAAGTGGCAGAAAACCCACCCAGCGACACGTACCTTTCAGGCCATACGGATCCAGGTCAACGATGAGCTCCACCAGGTTCGTGAAGTGATGCCGCTCCTCCCTCGATTACTGAAAAAAGGTGGTCGAGTTGGCGTCATTAGCTTTCACAGCCTGGAGGATCGCATCGTAAAGCACTATTTTGCCGAACAGACAAGAAGTGGCTACGAAGCAGAGCTCGAAATCGTGACCAAGCGTCCAATTGATGGGTCCATTCAGGATGTTCACAACCCGCGATCACGCAGTGCAAAATTGCGCGTCGCAGTGAAAAAATAAAACAAAAAAGGAGGGGTAACTGCAATGCCAGTACATATCCCAGTACAATACCAAGACGAATCTGCAAACGTAGACGTACACGTTAAGTAGTATTCGCAATCGTTCTTACGGAGAGCAAAAGCTCTCCGTAAGACGCCAAGTAAACAAACACAAAAAGAAAAACCACAATGTCATATAACCGAACCGTACAATTTAATAGCAGGCGCCAAACTAACTGGCAGCGCAATCAAAATACAGTTGCTTTTGCCTCTGCTGTAAAACTCGGCCCAATCAGCCACACCGTACTCGTTGCTCTTATGATTACAGTGCTAGGTTTGATATACTTAACACAGGCTACTCGAGTGTCTGGGTATGACTATGCTGCCAATGCGATCTCAGACAAGATTTCTTCATTGACCGAACAGAAGGATAACCTGGAAGTTGAGAATGCTCGTCTTACGGCACTGCAAACTGTCAAAAACTCTAACGTTGCAAAGGCAATGACGACCCCGACAGATGTTCAGAGCGTGAGTGAGTAGTACCTAATCCCTAAAACTCATGGAACTGCATTTTTCCCAAGGAAGTCGCGCGAAAAAGATTGCTGTAGTAACCCTTGCTGCAATGGCGATTTTTATTGTGCGCCTTTTTTATATTCAGGTGGTGCAGCATGAGAAGTATGTTGCACAGGCGGATCAGGAGCAAGTGAAGCAATTTACACTCCACGCCAAACGGGGTGAAATTTATACAATGGACGGCTCCACGCCAGCAAAGCTGGTGATGAATCAGACAGTGTACACTGTCTGGGCTGACCCAACAGAGGTAACCGACAAGAACGCTGTAATATCGGCACTTAACAGTATTGCCGGGGGAAATGTACGTGATAATTTTGCGCAATATCTCGATATGAGCCATTCGCGCTATCAGGTGCTTGCAACAAAAGTAACGATGCAGCAAGCAGAAATGCTGAAGAAGAAACGCTTAGCTGGTATTGGATTCGATGGGGTGAGCCAACGGGTTTATCCCGAGGGCCAACTAGCGAGCCAGGTGCTTGGATTTGTTGATGCAAACGGTGAGGGTAAATATGGCTTTGAGCAAGCAAATGATGCACAACTAAAGGGCAAGGACGGGCTGCTTAAGACGGTGACAGACATTCGCGATGTGCCTCTTACAGTATCTGATAAAAACATTCGTCAACCTGCAGTGAACGGCCAGAATATGGTGCTGACGATTGATCGTAATATTCAGGCTGAGACGGAACAAGCGCTTGCGGACGGTGTGGCAAAGAGTGGGGCTGACCACGCTAGTGCAATTGTTATAGATCCACAAACCGGCAAGGTGCTTGCAATGGCGAATGTGCCTACCTATGATCCGTCCCAGCTCAATAAGGTAACTGACGTTGCACAGCTTAACAATGATATTGTTTCAGCACCATACGAACCTGGATCTGACATTAAGACATTTACTGTGGCGACGGGTGTCGACAAAGGAGTTATCACTCCAGGTTCAACGTATAATAATACTGGACAGATTAAGGTCGATGATATCACGATTAACAATGCTACAAAAACGGCAGCGGTAACGGGCAATATTACAATGCAAACGGCGTTGAACTGGTCACTTAATACGGGTATGGTGACGATTGCCGAACGACTTGGTGATGGCAATTATATTACGCGCCAGGCACGCGATACGATGTACAATTATTTTTACAATCGCTTCAGATTAGGTCAAGCTACAGGTATTGAGCTCGCAAATGAGCAGCAAGGTGTGATTGTGTCGCCAGCCGACGTGCAAGGGAATGCAGTGCGTTATAGTAACATGGCATTCGGGCAGGGGATGGATGTAACTATGCTGCAGGTGGCAAGTGGTTTTTGCTCAGTTATTAATGGAGGCGTCTACTACAACCCAACAGTTATCAACGGTACGGTTAGTGACGACGGTGTATTCACAGGGGCGAAGAACGCTAATAAAACGGCGGGTGTTGTAACGCCAGCGACATCCCAGGTGGTACGTGAAATGGTGCATGAGGCGCATTATGCTACGTATAACCCGCATGATGGCTCGGACCGGTATTTTATTGGCGGTAAGACTGGTACCTCGCAGACCATTAAGAATGGTAAATATATAAATGATCAGACGATCGGTACATATCTCGGGTTTGGTGGGGCGACGGCTGATAATCCACGCTATGTAATTATGGTTGAGATCTCTGACAAAGATAAGTCGATGGGTGGTGGCACTGACGCGAAGCCTATCTTTAATACAATCTCCAACTGGCTTATTAATTATTTAGGCCTGACGCCACAGAAGTGATAGGGTACAATATGCATATGAACCTACAGTCTTTTACAAGTGATATTAACGCAACATTTATTCTCAGTATTGGCTCGTTTTTACTCGCTATGGCGCTGACGCCAATATATACTTATTTTGCTTATCGTTATAGGTTCTGGAAACGACAACGCAGCATAAGCACGACAGGCGAGAAACTTGAAGTATTTACCAAATTGCATGCGCAGAAGTTTACACGTAATATTCCAACCATGGCAGGTGTTATCGGCGTTCTTTCCATCGCGGTAGTGACCTTTTTCTTCAATCGTGATCGCGCTGAGACGTGGTTGCCGCTTGCGGCGCTTGTTGGCGGGGCAGGGGTTGGTTTGCTTGATGATGTTATTAATATTCGCGGGCAGGGCAAGGGTGTCGCCGGGCTTCGTTCAAGCTTGAAGTTTGCAATGATTACCACAATGGCGATTGTACTTGGTTGGTTTTTTTACTTTAAGCTCGGATATGATTCAGTACACATTCCATTTATGGGTGACTGGCAAGTAGGTATTTGGATTATTGCCATCTTTGTTTTTGCTGTTGTATCGACTGGTAATGCAGTGAATATTAGCGATGGGTTGGACGGGCTTGCGGGTGGGTTGCTTTCAATTTCATTTGTTGCATTCGGTACGATTGCATTATTGCAAGGACACCTGAAGATTGCTGGTTTTTGTTTCACGGTGGTTGGTGCGCTGCTCAGTTATCTTTGGTTTAATATTTATCCTGCACGATTCTTCATGGGTGATGTAGGGAGCTTCGCATTTGGTACAAGCCTTGGTGTTGTGGCAATGCTTACAAATACACTCTTTTTACTCCCAATCATTGGTATTCTCTTCGTTATTGAGGCGGGTTCAAGTTTGTTGCAGATTACTTCTAAACGACTGTTCCATCATCGTATTTTTATCTCAGCACCAATTCACCATCATCTTGAAGCAATTGGTTGGCCAGAGGTAAAAGTTACGATGCGGTTTTGGGTGATTGCCTGTGTTGCGGCTTTTATTGGCCTGTTGCTTGCACTGAGTGGGGGATATATTTAGATGGCGATTGCTGGCCGGCACATGCCACAGTCTGCGCCTTCGGTTGATATTGTCGCAGGGCAGCGGCGACATCGGCCAGATTACCGCATAATATTGTTTATGGGGCTTTTGATGCTTATTGGAGTGATCGTGATGTATGCGATTGGTCCAGCGCGTGCTAATTTGCTGAATTCGGTCCATAGTACCGATTTTTATACAGGTAATTATTTTGTCATTAAACAACTCGCGAGCCTTGGTATCGCAGCGATGGCGTTTGGGCTGATGGCGGCAGTTCCGTTTGCAACATTGCAGAAGTATAGTTGGCGACTTGTTCAGATTGGATTTGCGCTCTGTATACTACTTTTTGTAGCGGGTAATTTGTTGCATATTGACAAAATAGCAACTAATACGCTAGGTGCATATCGTTGGTTTAACCTCGGCCCATTTGGAAGTTTACAGCCGGCTGAGGCGTTGAAGTTTGCACTGTTAGTTTATATGTCTGGATTTTTGGGCAAACGCTATCAGGAGGGTAGGATTAATAGCTTACAAGAGACAGTGTACCCGATGGCACTTATTGCCGGTGTGTCGTTATTTGTCGTTATTGTTTTGCAAAAAGATATGGGTACCGGTATCGCGATGGGCTCGATGATTGCGGCGATGTTTATTGTCAGCACAATGAAATGGCGTTTACTCGCACGTATTGGCCTAGCCTGCGCCGCGCTCGGTATTATTGCGGTTATTAGTGCACCGCATCGTATGGAGCGTATTGCGACATTTTTTAGCGGTGATAATGCTGCGACGGATAGTGCGCAAGCAGATGACAACAACTATCAGATTAAAAACGCGATGATTGCGTTAGGGTCGGGTGGTATGTTTGGCCGTGGTATTGGGCGCAGCATTCAGGCAACGGGCTACTTGCCTGAGGCGACAAATGACTCAATCTTTGCTATTCTGGGCGAGATATTCGGTTTTATTGGTACGACAATTATCTTGGGACTCTTTGCTGCGTTGCTGACGCGTTTGTTGCGTATTACGGATCACTTAGTGGATATGCCAATGCGACTTGCGGTTGCTGGTATATTTGGATGGCTAGCGGCACATGTGATGATGAATGTAGCTTCAATGATTGGATTGATGCCCCTGACTGGTATTACGCTACCGCTTTTGAGCTTTGGGGGTACAAGTATGGTGTTTATTACCGGTGCGCTTGGTCTTGCATTTCAATTGTCGCGCTATACTATCCATAAGGCAGTAACTATTAAAGGAGATACTAACGATGAAGATCCTCGCAGTCGGAGGCGGATCGGGCGGACACGTTACGCCGGTTCTCGCCGTCATCAATCAGCTTAGTGCTATCGAGTCAAATCTCCATGTAACCTTTGTTTGTGATAAGGCGTTCGAAGAACAGTCTCGGGGTCTTATGGCTTATGCCGCAGTACCTGTTGAGGTGCGAACAATCTCTGCCGGTAAGTTTCGGCGTTATTCGCACTTAACATTTTGGCAACACTTTACAGTACCAAGTGTTGTGTGGGGTAATCTGCGAGATCTGAGCAGGATTATCGCGGGATTTTTTGAAAGTTTCAGTTTGTTAATTACGCGTCGCCCTGATGTTGTGTTTGCAAAAGGTGGTTACGTTTGCCTCCCGCTCGGCATTGTCGCCTGGTTACTCCATATTCCGCTTGTTATTCATGATTCAGACACTCGGCCAGGTCTTACGAACCGCGTATTATCGCGATTTGCTAAAGTTATCGCAACTGGCTCTCCGCTTGATAATTATCCATACGATTCGCGTAAGTCGCATTATACTGGTGTACCGATTGCCGAAGGCTTTCATCCGCTGAGCAATGATGAGCAGTCAGAGCTCAAGGAGAAACTCGGGTTCAATACAAAAGAAAAACTGATCGTGGCGACTGGTGGCGGCCTCGGCGCAACTTGGATCAATCAAGGGATGGTGCGAGTGGCATCGCAGCTTGCTAAAGAACATATTTCTATCTACGATATCACTGGTAAAAAGAACTACGATATGGTTGCAGATGTAGCGTCTGAGCATGCTAATTTTAAGGCTGTGCCGTTTGTTTTTAAGGATATGCATAAAGTTTTGGGTGCGGCAGACGTTGTTGTGGCGCGTGGCAGCGCAACGTTTATGCAAGAGTTGGCTGGACTTCGAAAAGCTGTTGTGATGATCCCGGCGCGATCACTTGGCGATCAACTCAAAAATGCCAAGGTGTATAAGGCGGCGGATGCGGCTGAGATCGTGGAAGATAGTGAAACGCTTGGCGAAAACGATAGCTTTGCTGATCTGTTAATCGACCTCTGTAATGATAGTGAGCGTCGTGAAGTGCTGGCGCGAAACTTGTACCGTTTTGCGCGTCCGAATGCGGCACAGGACTTGGCTAAATTGATCATAAGCGCAATTAGGTAGATAAAGGGACCCCTGCTACAATGTAGGAAAGAAGGCTCCTATGAATTTATTGCGAAAAAAACAACAAAGACAAGGTCGACGTTCTGCTCTCGTGCGTGAAAAGGGTATAGTAACTGATTTTGACGACTCGCAGCGCCATGCCTTTAGGCGTAATCGTACACTTACGGGGAGTTTATCATCAGGGGTATCGAGCGTAAGTGAGCATAACTCAGAATTACAGTCAACACGCGTACAGGCGCACCATTTACGTCGTCATCGTCGTCGTTTAAGTATGGTACTTTTTGTTGTGCTTGCAGTTATTGTTGGACTTGCCTGGGTGATTTGGCAGTCGATCGTCACCGTACGCATCGAGACAGATAATGGCGCATCGCAGCCGCTTAATGCCAAGCCCTATACTGATGAAATTCAGCACTATTTGGACTCGCACCCATTTGAACGTTACCGAGCAAGCTTTAATGTAGGGGGCGTTACAACCTACCTGCAAAATCATGGGTTCCCCGAGGTGGGCGGTATTTCGCTTAACGCCGTGCATCACCAAATTGGTATTGCAACGCTTACTCTCAGCATGCGTAAACCTGTTGTAAGTTGGAAAACCGGTGCCTCAAGACTGTATGTGGATAAAGATGGCATTGCTTTTGCTCGTAATTACTATGCCGATCCAACCGTTGAGGTTGTCGACCAAACTGGCATACAGACTGTGAATAATCAGGTGCTTGCGAGTAATCGGTTTTTAGGATTTATTGGCCTAATCATCGGACATTTACATGAGCAAGGTTTATCGGTGAGCCAAGTAGTTCTGCCTGCTGATACAACACATCAGTTGCTCGTGTCTATGCAAGGGGTGAGCTATCCAGTGAAGATAAGTGTAGATCGGCCTGCAGCCGACCAAGCAGAGGATACTGCACGTACAGTGCGTTACTTGGCAAGTAAGGGTATAGTACCGAAGTATCTTGATGTGCGCATTGGTGGACGAGCTTACTACCAATAAGAGGCCCTCCTCACCGCTTGAGAGAGTGTTCTATTTATGTTCTATATTTTTGGCAATGGAGAAAAATATATACTACACTACGAAAGCGGGGGAATTGCAAATGAGTACGAAAATAGGAGAAAAGGATAGGGGGGAATAAAAACGGAAAAATGCAAATATTATGATAAACCGCTGTGGAAAACTCTGTAGATTCTATAAAATGACATATTGTAGCGAATGCTACATTGAATAGCGTGCTTAATGTCAACGAAGTGTATTTATTGAAGGAGTTATGGAGGTTATGACACGCGTGGTAGACAAGACTCCCCTTGAATGGGACTGTGTACTTGATATGTACGTAATAGCACTCTCATTAAAGGTATGCTGATTCGTCTTTAAATCATATACTCTAAGTCGCAAAAGAAACATTGTGCGACGTTAGGTCTATACATAGAATATGATTTGTAAATACTATCTCCCTATCAATATTTATGAAAGGATTTTAGTCTTTATGAGCCAATCACCCGCACTCACCAACAACCTTCTCCCACGCGCCAAGCGTATGTAATATCGACAAACACTCTTTTTTTAAAGACGGACAAGTTGTCGACTATAATCCGTCAAGCCATTGGTTTTACTATTAAGTATGTTCTATATTTGTTCTAATTCTCTTGGGTGAGTAAGGTCTTTTCTGCCCGGACTCAGAGAATCTTCCTTAGCTTTTAACAGTACCTAGCAACTTGTATGCGTCTGCAAGCATCTCCTCACGACTAAGCTGTCTCTTTGGATCTTGTTGTAAATACCTTGCTTCGTTAAGATAGAAATTCCAGTGATCGGCCTCATGCGCCGTTGCCTCCCCTAATTTATCTGGTGGGATGTGTTGCTCATTGCCTACTGTAAGTAGGTGTGGAACCTTGAAGTGGTGAGCATGCCCAGAAGGCTGACCTGACCGTTCTAAAACTAGGCTCACTAAGTTAGTGGTGGTAGCGCCTGCTGCAATCTACCCTAGTATGTCAATTTGGGTGTGCTTAGCAGGTGGATTGTTTTTCTTAGCGAAGATTTACCGAATAGATAATACGCCAGTATCGCTTGGTTCTTTTGGCTGAGATTCGCTAGTAACCTTAGGAGCGGAAGTAGCCTCTTCACTTTTAACTGCACCACTCGAGCTTTTACGTTTGCGGCTTCGTGATCGTTTTCTCTTAGGCTTCTCTTCACTATTCGCACCAGAACCGATTGGTTCGCTCGGAGCCTTGTGAGCTCCTTGGATTACCTCTGTTATCTCGGTGGCTCCACTTCCCTGCTCTTTTTTTGCTATTTGAAGTGCTGTATTCACTTCATCTGGGGTCACATTACTAATTGGCCATGTCTTGCCCTGCTCGAGCATTGCTGCTTCTTTTTCGAGGCGTTCTTGCTCGCGTTGCTCTGGGCTTTTTGGCGCTGTATAAGCGGGGCCTGGGCGCTTTACGGTGAGATTCTCTGGCGGCAGGATACGATCAGAGATTTCACGCTCAATATCCTCACGGTTACGACTGTAGTATTCACGTGTCCATTGAATTATACGGCCGGTGTTGTCATCCTGTGGTGGCGGCAAGTTGAGCGTTTTAGCGCTAAAGGCGGGTGATTTCTCACCATTAATAACCATATTTATAATAAAGTTACGGTTGTGCATTTGCAGGAGGTCGTTTGGCTCAAATTGTGGCTCAAACTGTTTCGCAAGAATTGGACTGTCATCTGCAGAAACGCGGAATGTGATCATTGTACCAACGTTGCCAAATACGGCATCGCGCACCGTTTCGTTCATCTGCGAGATGTACTGATTGGCCACGGTCAGGTTAAGACCATATTTACGTGCTTCGGATAGGATGGTGGCGAATGAATCTGTGGCGAAGTTTTGGAACTCGTCCACGTATAGGTAGAACGGTCGACGGTCTTTAATGTCGGGTATGTCACTACGGCTCATTGCAGCTAGCTGAATCTTTGTGACGAGGAAAGATCCCAAGATGCTGGCATTGTCCTCGCCAATCAGACCCTTAGAGAGATTGACGATAAGAATCTTGCCCTCGTCCATAATTTGGCGAATATTAAAGGTGCTCTTTGGTTGACCAATGATATTACGGATAACTGGATTGGCCGTGAATGCTCCTACCTTGTTGAGTACTGGGGCGATAGCTTCGGCCTGGAACTTATCAGTCCAGCTTGCAAACTCAATATTCCAAAACTGTAATACCACAGTGTCGGTGCAGTAGCTCAGTGTATCTTTACGAAATTTTTTATCCGTAAGCATGCGGGTGATGTCGAGCATTGTCGTCTCTGGTCGATCAAGTAGTGCGAGAATGGTGTATCGAAGAATATACTCAAGACGTGGACCCCAAGACTCGCCGAACATACGCTTAAGCACTCCGATAACTTCGGAGCTCACATTCGTTTTTTGTGCAGGATTTGTTACCTCGAGTGGATTAAATCCGAGTGGATATTGCGTGTCGGCTGGGTTAAAGTATACGACATCTTGAAGACGCGACCCAGGGATAAAACGCATATTGTTAATAGCGAAGTCGCCGTGAGGGTCGATAATAGCGTAACCCTGACCATGGAAGATGTCACTTAGTGCGAATAATTCCAAAAGGCCCGACTTACCGGCGCCTGTCTGCCCTATGATATAGACGTGGCGTGAGCGATCGTACCGCATCATACCGAACTGATGATTGACCCCGCGGAAGTTGGTCATGCCAAAGGCCGAGATGTTCTCGTCATGTGCGGGGTCACCGCTAAGAACTGGTAGCTTTGCGGGTGGTTCAGCAGTCTTTGTATTCGCCCAGACGATGTTTGGTGTCTCGACATTCGTATGAGGAAGGTGGAATACACTCGCCACTTCCTCGATATTCATGAGGTACCCGCGATCAGCGAAAAGGCGCATGCGGTATTTCTGCAGCGCTTCTTTTGCGAAGCTGTCGTTTGAACTCCTGAATCCATTGAGATTGGTGCTATTGAACTGCTTGAATGTACCAACAATCCCTTGCATGCGAAGTTTAGCATCAGACATGTTTTCACCGAGGTACGCAATGCGGATTTTTACCTGATAGCCAAGTTTTGTTGCCTTTTTTTCAGCCTCGGCAATGCGAGTTTTGTTGCGCTCGGAGATTTCAGCGGCAGCTCCGCTTTTTCCTTGTTCTGGTGGCGCCCAAAGGACTTCAAAAAGACCAGCAAAATATTTTGCCGTACCACCACCGTTACCGCCAAAAAGATTAAATCCGCCAGATTTTACAGAGCGAGTCCACGTATCGGCGGCTTTGTGCCAGTCATCTTCTACTGGACGAACAAGCATTTGAATCCAGATTTCTTCATCGGTATTCTCAAGTTTTGCAAGCGTACCAGTGATGCCGGCGAGCGGATCAACCTCGAAGCTTTGGAAGGTTTTGATTGGTAAGAATTCTTTGTCTGTAAGTGTAATTTCAGTGGTATAGGTAACACTGTGGTGTCGCTCATGCGAGGTGTAGTCCTCTTCTGCTGCGTGGATTTGCACCTGTGGGTACTGAGCGTAGATCTGCCCTTCTACAAAGTTTTGGAGTGACTTTGGTGTCCAGACGTAGAACTGAATACTTCCACCGACTGATGCGATCTCGAAGCTAAGGTGTTCCTGGTAACCATTGTTTGCCCTTAACTCTTTGGCATCACGCAAGATACCGTGGAGACTCGCAAACATTTGCTCGGCGGCGAGCTCTGATTTATCGTTTGCCCGCGGGATCTCAAGTGTGAGTAGGACGGTTTCGATATCTTTTACAATATCGACGCGCTGGTAGTTGCGCCAGGTCATAAATGCCAGAATCAGTACAATTGGGAGCCAAATGTACCATTGCAGTAAAATATTGATGAATGTAAGCATGAATGACATAATATTCTTTCGGTTAGTATATCATACCTCTGTTAATTTTGCAAGCTTAGCCGTCATCTGCCACTGGATAAATCGCGGGTATTTCCATAAAGAGAAGGCCTGTGAGGTGATTCTCGGAGGCCTTCTCTTTTGCGTTATTTTGCACTACTTTTTAACAGGTTCATCGGCAAGCGTGTACGTGGCTTTTGCTACGCGCTTGAATTCCTGCTTCGACTGGAGATTGAGGAGGATCGTCGTTTCTTTTACCTGGCGACTCTTTAGCACGCGCTTTACAATTTCATCGCGGTGGAGCGGCTCGCCAGCTTTTTTAAGAACCTTAGTGATGATGTCGCTGACGGTACCCTTAGCGTACCCCCAACTGTCGAGGGCGTAAATACCGCGGCCAATGAGCACGAAGCGCTTATCTTTGATGAGCTCGTTGTGGATTGCCTGGGTGGTGACGTCTTTACGCTTGAAATCGCTGTCTTTGATTTTCTTAGCGATGTCACTGAAGTGCATTGGCTTTTCGTTGTCGGCAAGAATTACATAGATTTTGTCGCGAATATTCTTTGGGTTGACTGTTGGCCACTTAATGAGGCCCCATACGTCTTTGAGGCTTGCAAGGCTTTTTGCAAGGCTTGCAAGCGCACGAATCTGCGATGGACTTTCGTAGTTGAGCGCACTATGGAGTGTTTCAATATCGATTGGCTCACCGTGTTTTTTCACAGCCTTTACAATTTCATCAATGTTCCCGCGGATTTTCTTCTCGTCACCGTTTTCAGTGATGCCGATGCCTTGGTAGTAGTTGTCGTTTTCGTTGATAACAACAAGGCGTGGCGAGAGTTCTGCAACAAATGAGATACGTGCTTTGGTTTCGTTAGTTGGACTTTTGCCGGTGATGCGGGCCGCGATATCTTGAACTCGGGCAACTCGGCCATTTTCTGAAAGGTCGCGTACGACCATACGCTCAATATCGTGAACGGCTGGAATTTTGCCTTCATCGGCTGCAATCTTGAGGCGGATAAGGATAGCTTTTTCGAGCTGGCGAACGCGCTCGCGGGTAATGCCAAGGAGCTCACCGATTTGCTCGAGTGTTTCCTTGCGATCAAAGAGACCAAAACGGCGTGTGATAATCTCACGCTCACGTTCTTGATCGATCGATGCTAGAATATCCTGGACCGCGGTCTTAAGGCTTGCTGCTGTATCTGTCGTGACCGACTCGCTCATGGCTATAGAATTCTCCGCCCCCTGCCTCACCACTAGGGGAATATTAGATGATTTAATATTCAAATCTAGGTATGATTATAATACAAAACTTATTAGTTGTCAAACCCCAAATCTTTCTAACACTATTGTACCACAATATCGACGCTTATGGTAAATACTTTTTTTAGACTTTTTTTC